>WLWD01002383.1_pt1 | contig 86095 bp, 88 predicted proteins | sample 6712731 | NCBI WGS metagenome assembly WLWD01 (sample SAMN12718690, study PRJNA576275) | sponge metagenome | isolation source: marine sponge | host: Mycale hentscheli | place: New Zealand: South Island, Marlborough, Capsize Point | collected 2014-11-01
TGATCCATGCACTCGAGTACATACACATGCACTCACTGGAATTTACTTTTTATGGAAATCCTTTTTTACTATCATGTTGGAAGTATTCATAAATCTATCAGAAGTTCTGCAATTGAGTCTGTTTATGATTTACATAACACATGTGCCTGCATCATAGAATGCAGCTATGCTGTATTAGGTGGTGATTATATCTAAATTAATCATTGTTGGTATTTTTGGTGCTGTCGTTGGTAAGAGCTTGTACAGGTGAGAACATTAACAAGTGAGAACTCAGGTGGGTGTTATGTGTGCACTCGTGTGTGTTGGTATCCAGTAACTACCAGTTCCCTGATGGAGGGAAGTGTGTTGGTTGTCCTGAGCACCTGACTCCTTCAATTTCTGCCATAGTGACTAGTAGAGTGCTTTAATACAAAAAAATGTTGGAGTTGCTTGTCTTGCTTTGTTGGTGCAATACACTTATTCTTGAAATAAAACATGTTGCTAAACTTAGGAATCTTGTGGCTCTACAAGTCTGCTTTGCAATGGAAAGATAGTGGGGTAGGTTTGGTTTTATTTTATTCGAGTAAGTTTTGGTTAAGCTTAGAAATATGCTTTTGTTGTTGTTGTTGTTGTTAAGCTACTGTAGTATGGAGTTATTGTGATTTCAATCTATTAAGTTGTGCTGGCAGGTTTGGGAAAGTCCTTATCAGTGAGAGAATGGATGTTGTTTTGTATTCTGCAAGGATTGCCAAATTGTTGTTCTGTGAGATGTAGTCAGAGTGAAGAATTGGCACTCTCTATAGCTTTCATGTCTTCATAGCGGCAAGGATTTAAGGAATGTCTAGTGCTGAACTCATGCCATTGTAGGAGTGCTAGCAGACATGCTGCATCTGTCTAGTGAATGGGGTCTTCTGTAGGAAAAGGACGAAGGGAACTTCCATTCTGAAAGTAGATTTGATATCACTAATTCTCAGAGTTAATTAGGTTTTCTGAAAGTGGACTGCAACAGATTTGACTGGGATGAACTTTGAAAGTTAAATAAATAAATAAATATATATATATATATATATATATATTATATATACTATTCAACCAGTCCAATCTGTTTATACACCACATGCATGCAAGCCCTCATCTAGAGGCACTTGAGTGCAGCTCATTGAGGTGCTCAGTGTGAGTCTGGGGAGGCTGGCATTATCTCCATGTCTTATCAGTGGTTGGTAATTGTGGTGGTGAAGTGTGGTCTTCTTCTACCCATTATTGGCATTGGGGGACATGCCACAGAGAGAGTTGACCAGGGCTGCTTAAATTCACACACTCACATACACACACACATAGGTGCACATACACATTTACATGCATGCACATGTGTAGTTGTGTTTTATTGCCCATGGTCTAGTGATCGTACCCCATCTATTGAGTCTCTGCTGCCGGTTGCTCCATATCCCATGCTAGTTGCAGTGGGGTGGCACCACTAGCTGTGGCGAGAGAGATCTCCCAGTGAGATTCAATGGGCTGGAACTACGTTTTGGAGTATGTTGTGTTTAGCCCCAGAGGCTGGAGCTGCATTACTAAGTTCTACTATCCTGCCAGACCTGGTGAATATCCTACTAGTACCTAGGGCCAGTCTTAGGGACACCACACCATCAGAGTACCTGTCTCTAGCTGCATGTAGATAGTATAGTGCCCACGCAGGGCTTGTGGTGGCCCAGTAACATGGCTAGCATGTATTGGATGTGTTTGCCAAACCAATGCAGATAGAGGAAATGTGAGCTTACCACAGCAACTTTTTTTCCCCTCTTCTTGTCTTCACCATCTCTGTGAAGGGTCACATCAGTGGATCCTTGAGCAAGTAGGTGTGAGTGAGAAAACTTGCTAGTTATAGTGCCCATCTAGAGCTAGTGATGGCAGAGTATCATGGCCAGCATGAGTGTGTGTATGTTCAATGCCTTATTTTCATGAAACGGCAATGGTCCAGGTGGGATTTCAGGTGCCCACACCACTTGCTGTGAGGAAAGGCCTGTTCTCCTGCGAGTTCCTAGCCCAGCGCCAGGAGCTTTGCTTGCATAGTTCACAGTGCCTGCTTAGTGCACAGGCATCCTGGCTCTGCCAGGTGCATGTGACCACCTAGCGGTTGCAAGAGAATTTACATATATATTTTTTGCCAAAACAATGTACATTGTTGCGTTCTTAGCTCAGATAAAGGAAAATTTGTGCTTTTCTCTTCACATAAGAGTCTCTGAGACTTGTTATCGTGGCTGTGATCCTGGAGCTAGAAGGTGTGAATGAGAACACTTGTGAGTAATCCAGTACTAATTACATTGAGTCCTGTGTTGGTGGTTTGGTGGGGTAAGCTGTGACCTGGAGCACAAAGTGATGATTTAATGTGGGAAATGGACTGGAGCAATTAGAATGCCAGGTGATGGGGGCCTGCACTGGGCCGGAGGTACTTCATCTCAGGCTATGATGGGATGGACACTTTGGTGGTCTCTGTGAACCTGAAGTGGCCCCCAGCAGAGCAATAGCTTGGCTATAGTAACTCTTCACTCTTTGGCTTTTGTGTACAATATCTGCAATTTATTGTCAGTCAGGGTTTTCTTTCTTCTTTTCAGTTTCTTTATGTGATATAATTGAACAATTTCTTTGTAGTATCTACTACCTTTACTTTTAACTTGAGTGTATTCAGTGAGTTGTTATTTCATCCATATAACAATCCAGTACACATGACAGAGTCCCTTGGCAGCTCACCCACACACACTCACACCAGACTGTCTGCCTTACACTGGTTAGCTGCATACCAATCCAATCCCAGTGTAATCCTAGCCAGCCTCCAACTGTGTCCTTATAAGGTTATAAACTGGTGGAATCTCCATTGGGCACAGCAAGGCAGGGAGAGTAACCACAGTCTTTGGCTGGTACAATGCTTCATTTGTACAGCACCTAAATGGGGCATTCTACAAGGGATATTTGTAGGGCCATCAATACTTGAATACCTAATAGGCCTCTGGTCAGAATGCTTTGCTCAGAATCAATTGGTACACAATCCTAAATTGGAATGACAGTGGACAAGACCCATGATGGCCATACACACACACACACACACACACACATCTCGCTCGAATGTACACACAATTGTTGTTAGTGATTGCTTGTAAATATGGTAGAGTGCTTATCCCAATTGTAAAGAAATGCTCACATTTTTCATGTAACTAGATAAAGGAGAACAAAGTTGTATATAAAATAGAGTGAATATGCTATGAATGTAGAGATGTATCTGATTAGTTCGCTTATTGTTGTTTGTTTGTTTGTTGTTGTTGTTGTTTTTGTGGTGTTGCTGTTGTGTAGTTGACTCCAGCAAGCCAGTGGACCTGTCCATCCTGCATGATCGAGTCCGCATGGGTCAGAATGCAGCTACGGTGCTGGCCACAGAGCTGCCCATGATGCGAGCTACTCCAGTCTCGTACCTCATGTACGGACCTTTCGGATCCTTTGCTCCTGTCTATGACTCGGCTTTTGCAACTCTCACCAAGATGGACTCTGACCTTTTGCTGTCCAGTTATGGGAGCGAGCTAGGTGTTAGTTATGCACACAGGTATATTATTGATAATCTGCCCTGTGGGGTCATTGGGTTTATAATGGGTGCTTACTGTCACCATTGGTTCCGTTCGATTGGTGCTTTATGTGTGTAGCAATGTCATTTTAATTAATTTGTGTTGATGTGTTAATTCATGGTAGCTTTGAGGAAAGTTGTTGTTTTTTAGCTGTGTGGGCTTATGAATGAAGCCCCACAGTGGGTGAGGTCAACTGAGAAGTATTCTCTAGCTGGCCATGTAGTTGATCTCTCACATGTGCTGTGTAGCTTGTAGTTGTCCTGTCTTCCGGTTGCTCTGCTGGCTCATTGTGTGTGTGTGTGTCTAGTTATTCCATGGGCAACTCAATTAACATGGAACTCTACTTTGTTTTTTGTTTTTTTGAGAAGCTTTAGTTCATCATCATCATTATTAATATTATTATCCTGTGTGACTTCCTCATGTTACTGTTGTTGAAAGTGTTTAGGAAATGCAGTGTTGCCCGGCTTTTAGTTTTACCGTCAGGTCATGTTGGGGGACCATCTCAGCACACTTACACACACGCATGGATATGTGTTTGCGGTTGTAATCCAGCAGTTTAGCATATTGACGGTGAGAATACCTGATTGCTACATGTAGTCCTGCACTGGTAAAGGGACCCACGTGGAGGAGTAGCCTTTACAGTATTAATACAAGTTTACCTAGTCCACTGGTCCATACATGCTGGCTAGGTACATGTGTCATTTGGTCTTCTTATTAGAGTTATTCTGGCTTGATCGCAAGATTTGCCTGCTTCTGTATTGTAAGGGGTTTGGAGGAGCCAGATATTGCAATTTACTAACTTTTTCCACTCCATTGCCACTGCCTGAATTGTTGGCTGCATCTAATATAAGTGGTCAGGCTGAGCTTATCTGCTTGAGTTCACCTGTCATTGATACCTGTCATTGTGGTGGGATTCCTAGCTGTGTAAATTGAGAAGCCAGCCCTGAAATTAGAGCAGCACTAATATGGCTATAGCTTTACTGCTGTAGATGATGCAGACTCTGAAGCTGGCATTGTGTGGTGTTAGATTTCCTGAATGAGAAACCTGAAGATTTACTCTTTCGTTATTTCTTTTGATATGTGCTGTTGTTGTTGTTGTTATTGTTGACGTTGTTGTTTCAAGTCTTCTACAGTTTATTGCTAAACCAAAGGTGCCGGCCAATTTTCTTAATTTTATTTTACTATCAGAATTTGTACATCTAACGCCATTTAGCGTTTGTTGTTGTTGTTTTGTTGTTGTTTTTTGTTTTGTTTTGTTTTTGCTTAACTTTTATCTCAAGCACACATTCAGAATTTCAATAAAGCTGGGTGTTATAATTTTCACTGTGTATTGTTGGACTTCTGTAATGTACACGAGTATTGTTTTATTATTTGTGTCCTGCTGAAATCCTAAAATTTACTACTGCTTGTAATTGTACTTGTATATCCACGTGTTTATGTGTTTAGTGATAGACATGTTTGTGTGTATAGCTTGCAGAACTTTGTTCGCGGTGCCGGAGGATTTGTGAGTGAAATGGCTACTGCAGTTCTGAATGGTCTCACCAACAACCGCCACTCCACATTCATGCAGAAACTTGGGACCTTTGAAGAGAAAGAAGCCAAGAAGTCTGGGCCCAAAACGAAGAAAGAGTCTTCTACAGTAGTTGGGGGAGAAGAGAAGAAGGCAGATGATTCTAAAAAGGCTAATAGTGAGGGTGTCGGGGAGACAGTTAGCAGTGGCAGTACTCCATTGGGTGGTACTCCATTGGGTAAAGCTGCAACTGAAGGAGCACTGGTGTCTGCTGATGGTGGTCCTGCAAGTGAAACTAGTTCCTTACAAGGCCCCAAATCTGATCGTGGCTCTGTCAAGTTGGGACATGTATCGATGGGTTCTGCATCCAGGGAAGTCAGTCTGGAACCTTCCAATTCCAGCATGGACTCTGTGGAGTTGAAGTGTGAGGAGTACGGGTTGGAACAGTCCAAATCCACTGAACCAGGGTCGGAGTGCACATCGAGGGACGTAAGTGTGGACAGATCTGCATCAAGGGAAATTAGTTTGGAGCGAAGCCGGTCTCGAGAAATCAGTTTGGAACGATTGCAATCTGATCGTTTGGCTAGTTCTAAAGGAAGCTCAAAGTCTCGTGAAGTCAGTACGGAGAGATCAATGCCTGGCTCTGCGTCTCCACATGCCCCCAACTCAAAGGTCAGGTTCATAAAAAGTCATGTAGAGTACAAACTACACCCACACGGAATATCTGTGCACTATGGCTTGGCAAACATTCCCAAACACATCAAGTTTGTTGACCACATGTTAAAGACTGCTGTGTTACCGTACAATGGTACATGCATGTCAAGCCTCAATATGCCGGAGAGGATAGTTAGTCCATGACTATGCTAATTGGCGAGTGAGCGGAGCAAAGCGAGACATTCTGAGGGGTAACACAATTGAAAATCGGGGATATTTGTTTGTTTATGTATGTGTGTGGACGTACGTATGTCATTTTGTACTTTACTCGGGTATTTTAGTGTTCACTCTGAGTTCGACCTCGTCCCAAACTTCACTAATCAGAATCCTCCGGTTTATTGATCATTACCCTATCGCCCTAAAAATTGAATTGTTTACCGCTTTGAATTTTTTTGCGGGTGCAGTTAAAACTCAAAAACTTATGGGAGCTCTATTTCTATTTGAGTAGTGGAGGTGGTAAGTTAATACGCTATTTGTCACAGTTATAAGCCCTACGCAACAGTATTTACTTGAAAATTCATTGTCCACTAGACTAACCACGAAGGTAAGTCTTGCGTAGGTATGTTCAGTTGTGTGAAAGTATTGTGCGTTACAAGCTACTAAGAATATCACAAAGAAAAAGTTTAAATAACGTGACTTGATTTTGTTGCTTCTTTTTCAATTCAAACAGTTGCGGGGAGCGGTTACTATGGCATTGAATCACCTTTACCGTATATACGTAATTTAAAGACTCGACTTTATTTTAGTAGCTTGAGTTTTAGTAATTAAAATCAATCGTTTAACAATAGTGTAGTTTAAGGCTCGCTCGCCATTTGTGCTCAAGCACACCACTAGTTTAAATACAAACTGGTTTTCGTCTGGTTTGGCCTCTTTTTTTTTTTTTTTTTTTTTTTCCTTCATTTTTTCCTTCTACTGTTGAGCAAATGACTTAATTGACAAATTGCATTGCCTCAACCAAAAGGAAGCCAGTGGTAAGAAGTAGATGAAGCCAAGTCTTGTAGCCAAGGTCATTGTAGTGTTTGCAATTGCTACTGGAATGTGCAGCAATAGGTAACATTGACTCTGACCATATATGGTCAGAGTTTGTAGCAGACCTAGCACCTAGTGAATGCACTGCACACTTGGAGTTGAAGCAACCATTCTCTTGTAGCAGCCATGCCTGGAAGCTCTGTGCCATAATACCCTAGTTTAGCTGTTAACCAGAGGGAAGGGAGATATGTCACGTTTATTCAGTCTGCTTTCAGTAAGCCATTAGTAACAGCTACATTTTTTTGACTTATTTAATTTTATTATTATTATTATTATTATTATTATCATTTTATTTTTTTAATTTTTATTTTTACACACTCAGGAATCTGGTGAAGATCCAATGGAAACTGACACGACTTTTTCAGGTGAGAAAGTATGTATTTGTCATCTAGTAATGCCTCACCATCTACAGTGTGTGTGTGTGTGTGTGTGAATGTGAATGTGGGTATTTCAAAGGGGGCAGGAGAGAGAGGGGATATTGTATTCTAATTCTAAACCGTATGTACTGTATTTAGTCATGAAAGTTGACCATGAGTTATAAACCTTGCCCTCACCTGTGTCATCATTTCCCAGTTTGAGTGTAGATTGGCTGTCAATTGGTGCTGAGTCTTGTGGTACACAACTAGCACCTAAGTCCGGTCTCCTGCCCCATGCTACGCCCTATGCCACGCCTAGTGTACCTTATGAATTTGATATTTATGAATTTGTGTACCCATAACAGTTGACGGCAAGTTGCAAGAAACATCATCATTACTGGTGGATCTCCAGAGTCGACAGAACGACAGACTGTCCCAGCCTCCGTTCAAATCTCCATCATCCAGCCACCTGATGATCCAGCCACCCTCCCAAGAAGAAGTGGGTGTGGCCAGAGAGATAAGACAGTCTCTGGCTTCTTTGACTGCAATGGTGAGTTCTTTTGTTGTTTCTTCAGGTGCATTGCTGTTAGCAGTCTTTTGTTCACCCTTACCGTCCGTCTGGGTAGGTTGACCCGGATGATGTTGTTTCAGTAGACGCTCTGCACAATGCCATGAGCGTGTCAGTCAGCTCTGTACCAGCAAAGCCATTGCAAGAGGACGCTGTTGAACCAATGGCCACAGACTCTGCCACAGCCACATCTATCCCCAAATCAGATGCAAAACTTCTAACTCAAGTGTCTATTCCAAGTTCAACTAATTAAATACGTGTACTATTAATATTCATACTATTAATATTTCATACTATTAAGTGGTTAACTGCTCCATTTTTTTTTCTCTCTCCAAAAATGGTGATGTGCAAGTGACCTCTCTCTCTCTTTAATTCTGGTGCTGCACCAATGACAGGAAGTGTGCAGACATTGGATGTGACCATATATGGTATGGTCTAAGTCTTGCTACCTAGCTCACGCCCTTAGCTAATCATCTTTTGGGTTTGGGTGGGCCCAAGGGACAGAGAATGCTTCCATGAATGAATTTACCTAATCATTTTTACAGATTTGCAATAAATTCTAAAATAGTGATCTAGACATACACGGAAAGAAAATAAAATTTGCATCATAAAATCTATGAACTCAGAAAAACTGGGAAGAAGTTGATGTAAGAATGTTCTACTTTCCTGTGCCGTATGCAGCACCTCCAGCCTTCTCCAGTGTGTTCTTCACTTTATCGTACTTGAGTTCGCTCTTTTCATCGGCTAATATTTCTTTTCCGAATTGCTAGAGATGAAACGAAAGGGTAGATAACATTAACCAATAGGAATGTCAACTTACGGTCATAATTTCCTTCACAAAAGCCTTGTCCGTGCTAACTTTGGCCTTCTTTAACGCACCGACACCAGGACCAATCCATGTAATGAATGCAAACTTGGCCCTCCTGCTCATTTCATCCCCAGTTTCAAAACGAACGTAACCGTAAGCACGGGTGTCATCTCCGAGTTGCCCCAGGAACTCATCGTAATCTGTACCAGTTTCACATGCACCTAACTTTTTTCCCTCATACTTCGCTAAAAGCCTGTAACAAAACAAAGGTACTTCAAGGGCTGATCTTTAAAGAGTAAATAAAATGAGCACACACCCTGCCTCGTATTTCTGACTCACCAAGTCGTTTCACTATTGTCGTTACGGACATCTTCATAAGCTTCACGCATCGCATCTTTGTCTTCAATAATACTCATCCTGCTCCTTACGTCCAACTGCAAAGGTGGGGAATAGAGTCTAAACGAGTTGTGTCCGAATGCTGAATTCTAGTCTTGAGCTAAAAACTACACACACTAGACTGTGTCCAAACCACTTCCGCAACCTGTGTGCCACGCCTACTAATAGCGAGAAGAATTAATAAATTAAAGAACTTTGCCAAACTTGTGGTAGCACCTCTAGTTTACCAAATGAAACTTTTTTAGTTAGCACTTAATCCTATATTTGGTTTGATTTTCAGGGCGGTTGAGGTATGAATGGAAATGTGAATTATTGTTGTATTTGAGGAAATGGTAGGGATACACTACCATGTAGTTTGGACATCCTAATTCAAAATATCTGGAAACTGCCACACATGGTATGTAATTAGCTGACAAAAGCTCATGTTTGCAGAATAGAATTAAGACTTGTGAACACATTTTATGCTGCAAAATTTAATGCTAGCTATTCAGCTCGTTTATTATCAGGTCCCACTTTCACAAAGATCACTTGCATGCTTCTTAGTTATATTATTGTGATACTTATATATCAAATATAGTAAACAATGCGTCTATATAACATAATAATAATAATAATAAATTTTTAAAGTTACATAAAGTCAATGGGTGGGTTGGCACAACCAAAAATGGCTGTAACATTCCCTTGCTGCACATAAGCATAAAGCACACACCAATAGCTGCTTGTGGCCCTTCCATGGGGTCAAGCAATGGATATGAGCTAATCTTGCATACCATTCAAATCTGTACAACCTTGTGTGGTTGGGTTGTGAAGAAGGTCTAATATTATTGTGCTCCACCTGTTAAACTATTTAGTGGAACCTGATAGTGAACTCTTGAACTAGCTAAATACCTCTATTTAATTGCCCCCTCCAATAGATAGCTGTGTATTGCTTATCACCTTGTAAAGCAAACAATCTCTCCTTGGTCCAAATTGTTCTCAATTTGGGAGGTTTTACTGATTTTAGATGAGCTTGTGTGAATGGTTTGGGTAGTGACTAACGAAGTGTTGGCTTCTATCATTATTTTCAGCATGTACCATTCAAACATGTAGGCCACAATCCATAGTTGCACCAGTTTACATATTGCCTTTTTTCAGCACGCAGTTACATTTTTTTGCAGGTGGTTATCCAGCACAACACGACCATAGCCAGTTGTGCTGGAAACAGCCAATGAAGCAAGAATTTAAGTAGAACAGTGATAAGCATCTCAGATGAAATAGAACGCATGCCACTAGCATGTCAAGGAAGGTCGCTGCTAAGCTGCAGAGGAGAGAAAGATCAGGTCATTTCCCCCCCTTCCACACCAGTAGCCACCGAGTCTTCGAGAGAAATTGGCCCAAGGTCACTAGTCTCCTGAAGGAGTTGGGATGCAGGATTAGAGAAGAAATGGGAGAACCTATGATGAACAGAGTTTTTTGTTTTTTTTGATCCAGCATCTGTCAGTTGCTGTCCAGTGAGGGAACAGTGTAGCAGAGAGGGAACTGTGGCAGTGCCAGGCAGCAGTCTACTGAACTTGTTCCTTTTTTATTCACGTATTCATTCATTCTTCAGTCGGGAAGTGTTTTGACAATATAAATTGATGCTAATGGTACATGCATACAGTAGTAGTGTAAAAACTAAATGCTCCAGCTGTACAGCTAAACAGGTGACTGCGAAAAACATCAGTTCATGAACCACAAAACTATTAGCTACAGTACTGACTGCACTAGTGGATTATAAGTGAAGAAATTAGATTCAGACTTTAAACCACACAAGTTCTTCTCATGAGCTCACGAGTCACTTTAGCATAACCGTACGCAAACAAACACACTCTCCCTTCTTACATATTAGAATTTCTATGATTACCACCATCTGCTTCATTGTGTGAAGAGACATGTTTTGTAAGCAGCTATGCCACTACTGGGATACACCAAGACAAGAGTAATGTGAACAAATAAATAATTCTATTTTCTTGTAAGCAATTAAAATATTATGTACATACAACTAAAAAAAAAAGAAAGAAAAAAAAAGGAAAGAAAAGAAATAATAATAATAATAAAAAAAAGAAAAATGAAGTTTGCTAGCTCAATGACAAATAAAAGCTGAATGCCAATCACGCCCGCCCACATGGCAACGAGTAAAGCTATTTCGCCGTCCTGTCATAATACATCACTTTCCTTGACTTCAAGACAGACCACGCCCTCTTCTTCCAGTAGTAAGAAATGCCGATCAGGATGCATATAATGGTCAGAACCTATACAAACAAACAAACTTATGATGAACAAAATAATAAGACCTAGCAGGCCAAACAAGTTCAAATCAATTGAACAGGTTTATACATGACTACTTTAACCCTTTCGACGCCGACTTTCTTCAACACTTTGGGCATCTTTTAGAATTAGAATTTGATTTTTATCGCAAAGTAACCACAAAAGTCCACAAACAAACAGCCAGGCATATAAAGTATGTAGCTATAGCCTTATAACAAGCAATATAAACTTCAAAAAGCCTGAAAATGAACCGGAACCAGTCCATTTTACAGCAGGCTTCGAGGAGACTCTGAGGAACTACCCCAATCGATTGCTCTCAATGTCTGGTAGGAAAAACGTTATCCTTATCCTTCCAAAATGCTGAGGGACTCTCTATAGGCGTCATACTTTCTATTCTGAGTGTTTGAAGTCCGTAGGCAACAACAACAAAAAATAAATAAATAAAAAATAAAAAAATTGGGCGCTTGGCGTCCTGAAAATCCTCGGGAAAATTTTCTCGATCTCAATTAAAAAAACAACCTGCCTGTATGGGTTCAATACTTTTTTTAAAAAGCAGTACAACACCTACTTTACATATAAAAAAGAAATGACGGTTTAATCTAAAATAGATTTTTTTTTTTAATTTGGAGATGCGGACCTGTTCTCGCCCGCATATATGCGGTTACAGCATCGAAAGGGTTAACTCTACTCGACAACGTGAACAGATCACTAAAAGCAACCTCAGTGTCACTCAGACATCCACCCATTCCCTCCTTCTGCACATACTCACACCTGAACATACATACCTTGAGTCCTGTCTTCTTAGTTTCATCACGATGAGGTTCTAGGCACACAAATACACCATAATAATACACAACCATTTTATTTTGTTACATAAACACACAAGTGCCTGTGACCGTCTGGTGTGTGTGTGTGTGTGTTGTTGTTGTTGGCAGGTGTAAACTGGGCATATTTTTTCCAACCAAGTATCTACCTATATTATCTGTCCGTACGGTATGGAGCTGTATTAACTGGTAGCTTAACAACCACTCCAGTCATATCTGTGTGGGCAATTGTTACTTATAGCCATCGTTCTTTCTAAACCTTTTTTTATTTAATTTTAAGTGTTGCCACACCTCTAGGTTGGATAGCTGAATAAATACATTATGCAACACTTGGTCTATTGTTGTTGGAGCCATTTTTTTTTCTTTTCATAACACATGCAGCACCACATTTACGCCCACGCATAACCCCACGACGTGCAACAATGTACGAGGATTTTATTGCACCACTTGAATTGAAAATCCTGGCTAGAACAGTGTTTACAGCTGCATCTACATCAGCACCCCACAGTGGAAGTGAACATAACTTACTACAGACCACGACTATCTCACACTAACTAATGCTGGTTCTCCCCTGGCAAGTAACAAACGTGGTGTTGGATATATTTCGTGTTGCTTGGTCTGATAAACTCACCAGATGCCCAGCGAAGAAATGTGACCACGTCCTTAGCCATCTGACTGACCGTAGCTGGGGTACCTGCAGCAACAGACAGGAAGACAGAGGTAAGGACAGGTCTACTGTCTGAGATAACGACAGATCAAAACATATTTAACATGGAGTTAGAAAATGAGGCAATGAAGTCTCCTACTTTCTCTCTCTCTCATCTCTCACACACACGCAAGACAGTACTCATACAGAGTAAGGGCAGAAGCAAGTACAAGAATTACTCATAAATAAAATAGCTTTGTTAAGATAGACATAATTAGTGGTTCAGAATTTAGCCCACCAGTTCAAGGAATCACACCCACCCACAAATTCAAACCCCTCCCCCTTCCCTCCACCCACCATCGTCGTATTCCACACTGTCCTGAAACAGTTGCTGTGGCATGCTAATGGCTCCTCCAATGAAGTAAGGATTGTAGGCCATCTCTTCTTCCACAGTGATTCCTGCAGGAGGATCACAGTACCCGGTCAGGATAGAGAAAATGTAGTCCTAAACAACAACAACAACAACAACAACACTCAATGGGGGTAGGGCTGCAAGAGATTATTTTATGCCAGTATTACGTATTAGCAACTATCTGGTCACCTCGTCATCACCCAAATGTGACAATTTTCATAAACATCAATCCATAAAACAACAAGATACTCCATCGTCATAATACAATTGACTCCCCCCTCCCCCCAATGCAGCTGTTTTAAAGGTCATTGTATACATACCTCTGCACCTTCTCTGGCCAGCACTATCAGACTGAGATCTGGCGGCAGAGCTCCTATAAACATATACACCAACAGTGTACTTAACGATCCCTTACCACACACCAAACTTCAGAAATAGTGACAAAATGACCTCTTACCTACTTACAAAAGTTGTAGCAAATTCTTGGAATGAAAGGATAACAATTACAATTAACGACCCCTTACCTACCCACGACTGTAGCAAATTAGGCAATTATACGTAACGACCCCTTACCCATACACTGTGGTTGCAGCAATGTGACAGGATCTGAGAAAACAGCCCACTTGGAGCACTCCATCAAAATTTTATTTTTGTATTTGCAATGTACTCCTTAAAATTTCCTTCAAAATGAGCCATAAATAATTAGCAGGCTATCAGTAGTTTTCGAGTTATGAGCCGTTAAAGTTTCGCCTGTTCTACCACGCTATTTAGGACAAATTGAGAAAAACGTGTTTGAAAGACCGCAAGATTTTTAATTAAAACTCAGTGTGTAACTAGTTAAACTTTGAACCGCCCTTAAAACCTTAACGACGCATTGTTGTTTACTGTCTCCAAGCATTGGCAAGCTTGGATATACCGAAGCACCTGCTAGTTATTTAATGGACGTCAAGCCTGTAACAAGTAAGAGTATTTGGGTGGGCTAAGTAAAAACGTTTGAGTGAGCTATAAGTACTTTTTCCTTAGTTCCTGAAACGATAACTTTAGCTACCTATACTTTGTTTACATCTTTTTAAGAACAAGTAGCACTAGGTACCCGGTATTTATTTAGCAATTTTTTTATTCTTAAGATAACAGTTAATACAATTTGGTTTGTAATGTTGGAAGAGCTAACTACGTCATGATAAAATTATGTGTTTCTAAGAGGACATGATCTTTGATTGTGATTTGGTTCTTTGCATAGTCCACAGGTTCTTTGGCGTTTTGTGGCTGGGAATGATGCAGTGGAATTGTCTTGACTTCGTTCTACTGGTGTAGGGGAATGAACATCAAGATTAGCTTCAATAGCATTGTGCAGTTCAGGTGTATTTTGCCTGCTCGAAGGCTTCGGGACAGATGGAAGAGGACACGTGACATCTCTACTATCCTCAGAACAGAAATCACGAATTTTGTCATAAAGATACCACTGACGCTCTGCAGACAAGCCCTTTGGGAGAAATCTGATTGGGATAATCAGTAAAATTTGAAGGTGTCTTCACTAGCTCCATAACCTTTTCCGGAGAGTTGGACTGTCTTTAACAGCAACCACTCCAGGTTGAGAAGAATCAAAAGAAAAATGATGGAACTTTTTAATTCCAATAACTTTTTTCATGTTTGGAATAAAAAAAGATGACCCATCTAGTGTGGGTACAATACTTTCTGCTGTTTCATTGACTACTGCCGATATTTCAGCCAAACTATTAACTTTGGTATTCCTAAATTTCCTTTTCAAGAGACCAAAGCACCAATCTGGTGAAAACTTGGTATGCCCCATTACCAAGAATGACCGTGTAATTTTGGTGTGAAGGCCAGTAGTACAACGCCAATTCAAATACTATTTGAATGTAGTTATTCTTGTTTTGACCACAGCAATTGTCAGCAGTCAAGAAAATTTCCTTTTCTCCCAAGCCTAAATTTTCAAAAAAAATAATGGAGCTGACTGAGGACAACATTGGCCCCTTTTCCACAATCCACAGCTTCGTCTGTGAGGAAATTAACCTGCCTTGGAAAAGCTTCACACTGAACTCCAAAAATACTGCATTTGCGTGGTGTCAAAAAGAAGATAGGCCCAGGCTGCAGTGGGTCACTAGGGAAGTGAATCTGTTGAGCGTAGTCAAAGCTATAATGAACTTTTATACTTTTGCTATTTGGGGATGCTCGGACTAAAAGTGGAGGAGGAGAAAACGACTCACCGACTGTAAAAAATCTCTGTACTTCCTTCCTGCAGTTATCACAACAAGTTTTGTAAAATGACCTTAAAGTTGAACTTTTTCAAGGTGATTTTCAGCAGCTTTCAGAATCACAGATTTCTCAGTATCTGGATGATTGGCTGCACGCAAAATTGCAGTGCTATTTCGTTGGCATTGCCAGCAGAGATCTGACATTGGCTTCAATATCTAAATAGATGGAAGTAACATTCTCCACAGACGACAGAATGTTGTATATGCTACAGAATGGATGACATCGGACCCTGTAGCAGCTTCATGATAATTCTTCCATACTATACGTTTGGAAACACTAGATGGTAGCAATTTGATGTCTGTTTTTCTGTAGCCTGGAATTCGCCCTGGAAGAAGGATTCCATTTTGGTCAGTGTAATTTAGTAAGAATTTAACAACGTATTGGATAGAATTGAGTGAAAGACTGTGCTTTGGAAGTCGCCTGGTATTTTTGTGAACTCGTGGTGTGAGGCCATTCAGCTTTAGATGTTTCACTAAATTTTTTAGACGTGTCTCACCGATTCCATGCAAAAATCGAAAAGTTATTGGACAGACTGGATATCCTAAGTGAGAAAACTTTGAGTAATTTTTTTTACGTGGTGTCAAAGAATGGCGTGAACTACTGTGTACCTGCTCAGTGCTATTTGAATTAGCAAGTAATGCTCCTAGTACAACCATATCCAGTTCATTGTGAGACAGATCAGCACAATTCAAACGTGTTTCCTCAATATTCTGAGATGTGAATTGCTTAGAACAACTATCAGAGTTCCATGAGTGGCAGCCACAAGTCTTATTGACAAATTTCTCAATTATCCTTTTATCGTGCTCATCACAGGTTGATTGCTCAAAGATCTTAGAAGAACGCACACTGGACAATATTTCGTTCACCTCAGCATCTCTTGGCAGGTCTTCTACTATGTCATCTTCTTCACTGGAGATGGAGTCATCAACACATTCGCCAATGTCACTAAATGGAGTGCTGGTGTCAAAAGGAAAAGTCTCACCTAAATTGATATGTCATTATTATCATAAATTATGAATGTTATTATTGTTACAAAAATATTCATGATTTTTAACATACTTTCACCAGCTGATTGCATCTTCATTGTTTGAATTATCATCACTGTCCTCTCCCTCGAAGTCTGCTTGGTAGTTAGAACAAAAATAATCCTCTATCACATCCACCAGAGCTTCCTGATCAGCATCACAAAAATGCAATAAAGAATTCACTGCATTAGCAGTTTCTTTAGCACTTCCCTGGGCATCCATTTAAATAATTTTTAATCCGCTGCAAGTGTTGCCAAGGGAACCATCGGGGATTTCTTGTGGTTCTCGTTAAGCGCATATTATACTTCCGGTTTAATTATTGAACGAGCCTCCGTTCACGCTCGAGAGAGAAAGGAGTGCGGCATTTCTAACGACACGCTCGCCATGAAATACTTGTCGTTGACACTTCAAATTTTGTCAGAAGGTAGGCAAAGGGTTTTAGATTGGTATGAACAAATAATTTTTCCCCCAATTTCTATGCCAAACTCGATGTTTTTGCCTGTATCTCAATTTCATGTTTTGCGCGAAGTGGGCTGTTTTCTCAGATCTGTCACATATAGGACTAGGAAATTATGGCAACTATACCGAATGACCCCTTACCTATCCATTATGGTTGTAGCAAAATTCTATAAGACTGGGAAGTATGGAGATACTTTTTATCCGACAGCCAGCTAACCACAAAACCACAGGTCACCATGGAAATGAGATTCTGCTGATTAATTTTAACGAACTATAATAATATGATCATGGGTATATGGAACAATAATTATGGTTACTCGGTTATACTCATAATAATTTCATAATGCTTCTATTTTGTAACTACATTGTGACGGGCTCTGGCAAAAGGGGACATTTCACGCAAACCAAAAAAATTGAGTTTTTTATGCTAATAAAAAGCTACAATTTATCTCAACTTAGTACTAAAATACTGGAGGGTAAAACCTTCGACGTGCAGAGAAACTGGCAGTTGAACTGGGCTGTGTTCAGCAAAGCAATTGAACTAGAAACCGAGAAAACATAAATTGAATTTCCACTTCCGGTATAATTAACGTTTCCGTATACTTAACGGTGTACTCCGCATACGCAATTAAATCGTGCAGCCACTTTTTAACGGTGACTAACGAAGTTTTGCGTAGAGTTCTTTTTAGCTTTCAGAGCATCTCACAGCCTGTCTTGTCGGAATCCTTGGCTACTCTACTCCATGTAGTGGTAAACTTTCAACCAGAGGTAAGCTGTAGATGCATGCAATATTCTCAAAGCTATGCCGTTTTTTTTTAAGCTGCTTGTTTGAAACTCCGCCCATTCCCCGTTTATTGTACTTTGAGAACGAGAGAGAATAAAAAGTAGCTTGTCTTTCCACGGCACGCTTGGGGTCTTTTAAGTTGTTTTGGCATTTGAAATTTGGCGTAGACTTACAGTAAGGGTCACTAAGACTAATTCTACACAAAAAAAAATAGGAGAAAGAAGGAATTTTTCCGATGACTTACTTCTGGAGCTTATATCTCAATTTCAATTTTTGCACAAAATGCCCCCTTTTGTCAGAGCCTGTCACTATTAGAGACTTACAGTAGCATAATTAGCTACAGTCATCAGAAATCTACAGATTATTTATTGTATTTTAGCTACATAATCACACATATTGAAATAATCAGCTCAGCTTGATGCACGAAAATAGCTCAGATACGTGTTATTTTGAGTTGGCTAGTGCTTCTTAAAGTTTACTTGCTCTGATATAGTTCAAAACATATCTCTTGAAGGAGTAAAGATTCCTGTTCAGCAGCAGTGGTAACATCAATAGTGTGGAGAAGCACACCACCCGCCTAGAAGAGAGGTAATCAGAAGAAATTAGCAATGAAGAGCCATTTTGAGCAGTGCCATCTCCTAAGGGGCAGTCTTCACAGACCTCTCAGTATTCAGCTCAGCAAAAATTTAGCGCTTCATCTTGACACTCTTCTTTTAGCGCGAACAAAGTCTTCACCTCCATCATTGTAAAGTCTCTTCACTTCTCTCAGCCGTAACTCGAAATATTTCTATTGCTACCCCATCACAAAACATATCAAAATGAAGTGCATTCAAGCTGAATTCGTTTATTTAGATAATAACGCTTATACGCGAAGCATGCACGAGAAAAAAGGGGTTGATCTAAACCCCGGTACGACCGGGTCGATTTGACCCCTATCCGTCGTTAAAGGGTTAATGTGCCAGAATCTTGTATTTCAATAGAGTTCTCCAGTTTTGGACATGCGACCATAACCTATTGCACTGTAGGTAACACCCCCTATCGTCACGTCTTATCATGTGAGCAAATCATTTCTTACTACCGATTGTTTTTTGTTTTTTTTGGAGCTGCAAACTCAGTGAGTGCTGGAGTTGGAAACTTTAGTTTAAACGTGACTGTCCATTGCTTATTGGATACTTCTAGCTTTTCTTGGAGACAGCATTTTCCAGAGATATACTGATCCCTGATTAGGTATAAAAATTCCTTTTGTAAGAGATGAACTTTGTATATCCCAAAACCCGGTCATAACTTCCAGTTAAATTAAACATTTAAACACGCACGGCTACACCTATCTATCAGTGCCCACAGTAACACTCCCCTCTAACCCCACCCCATGCCCCACCCACCATTGTTAGCAGCCTTGGCAGCCTCGTCATTAGGGTATGGCTTAGGGAAGTAATCGCTGAGCTTGCCCGGCCTCATCACAGGATTCCCATCCTCGTCAGGGTCGTCGGGATACTGGTACTCCTCCGCAAACTGCTTGGCCTCGTCTGCCGTGTAGGCCACGTCCACGAGGTTCCGGAATGCGATGAAGTCCATGCTGTGACAGGCGGCGCACACCTGCTTGTACACCTGGTAACCACGACGAACACTGCACAACAAGATTAAGAGAGAGAGAGAGAGGTGTGACAGGGAAGCCTTCACCTACTATTCAGCAGCAATGCAACATGGAAATATACTTCAGATTACGGTTCTTAAGCATGATTGCAATCTGTATTAGCTCTGTCTCTAATTGCAGGAACATTCCACACTTTACCAGTCAGAGATACTACCTCACTAACAGACGATGCAAAGAGATTCATCTTTCCTGGACTGCCAACTTCGCACACACAATTTTTTTTTACAGAAAGCAAAGAGCTGAAGCTTTAAGTATTGGTACACTATTAGCCCTGCAGCTACTGCTATAACAACCACTATTACGTACTTAATTTCAGCTTTATTAAAAAAATCAACAAATAAAAGAGAGAATACATCTAATGAGTAAAAGAAGGCTGAGAAAGAAATTGTGAAGTGAAAAACAAAAGTTATAAAATCTGGAGCAGTTCTTTAATGTTTTGGTCGTAGAACTATTACAAGTTACTCCCATAAAAACAACAAACAAACCACAAAATTGTATCTTACACTTTATTGAACTTGTAAGTAAATTTGCTTGCAATCTTTGGTAATGATCATCAATAACATATCCTAGAATAGCCACCAGACTTGTAACCGAGTTGAGCCCCTCAAAATTGTAAACCAAACCTGTCTCTTAGTAATTTAGCATCACTGCCAGCAAGGAGTAAGTAGGTAGTGCTCTCTGTGCCACTTTTAGTAGAAATTATCATAAATCAAACTAAATATTGAACAAGTGCCCTCCCAGTTTTCAGCAAATGAATGCAGTAGACCACGGTATTTAGAGCTATACTGTAAGTCTTCAATACGCATCCCCTAGAAAATGAGTTGCCTATTCTTGTAAAATTGCAAATTGTGCTGAACACTTTTACAGGTGTGTGCATTACCACAAATACACATAATGATAATATTCTTCCCCTCAAATATTCCACCAACGGTCAATAAAAGAATCTAGTCAAGAACTTCTAATTTACGAAGCAATGCAATATACCCACACTGACGGCTACCAAAATAATGTTCTTTATTGTCAACAGCATTTAATGGGCCAGATCCTGCTGCTTATTAAAGTACATGTTGTATGTGAATAAGGCAACCTTTACCTAACAACTCTACTAGACTTATAGGTAACTCAATACATGGAAATTGGTACTTTACGTACCTTTTGTAGTCCAAGGCATCCATCATGCCTGCATGGTTCCATGGATAGCTTGGTGGGTGGAGTTCAAGACCTTCTGCCAATAGAGTTGTACTAGCCAGTCCTAAGCTAAGACCAGAAGCAGCCAATACTCCATAGTACCTCTGATGCTGCAAACCACCAAATACACAGGTATGTGTGCCTTAATAACAGAGCTGCAGGTTACCAGTTCATGTATAGTACCATTTTACCTTCGATACCTAAACGCTTACCCCATTTAATCTCTGGTCAGCCTACAGTAAACAAAGACAAAGGGGCTTTAATTGGAAAGTCTTGTCAAGTTCTAAATTCTTACCGTTTGCCTCGCTCTAGCAGAGAATTTTCGAAAGCCATCCCACAGTCTTCCGGATGCTCTATACCAGCGGGAAGCCATCGAGCCCTTGATAGGCGAAAAGACAAGTTTAAAGCCGCTCCAGCTAGATAAGCAGCGCAGCGACACCCGCGGTTGTAAAGCAATGTATAATTGTATCACACCTTACACGCATGCGTAGTTACCAAACAGCACAACACCTCCTCCCCCTTCCTCCGCCCCCTCCCCTCTCTTATCTTATTTCCCTCTCATTTATCCCCCTCTCTTACTCTACCCTACAAAAAATTTAAGTTGCATATTTCTTCCTTACCCAACAACATTTCAAGCTCACAAAAAATAGTAGCAGGGGAAGAGAGAGAGAGGGAAAAAAAAAAAAAGCAGAAAGAAAAGAGGGGGAAAAAAAAAAAAGAGGAAGAATAAAAAAAAGAGAGAGAGGAAGAATACAAAATAAGAGAAAAAGAAAGAATTAAAAAAAAAAAAGGGAAATATTAAAAAAAAAATATGAAAGAAAAAAAAAATATGAAAGAAAAAAAAATTCGTAGTCGGCAGGATTCGAACCTGCGCGGGCAGAGCCCAATAGATTTCTAGTCTATCGCCTTAACCACTCGGCCACGACTACTGATGGGAAATAAGTCCACTACAGTAAGGTCAAATGCCTAAAAGAAAAATTGTTCATTATTTTGCGCGCTTAAAATTGGAGACTATAGGTACGGGATGAAACACATAGTTCTCGTTTTTCTTTTCAGTTTACACTCTTCACATTTAATTTATTCGTTTGCTAGGCCTAGGAAAGAAGATGAGGCTAGCCTCGTATTTGGAATCTAACCAGTCCAAGAAAGCAGCTGATAAAGTTATAAAACGGGGACGAAAGCTTGGGTTAGTTCTTAGTCTTACTGTCGCGTATATTTCAAATATAATATATATTCCTCTCTTGCTTGTTTTTAGGTTTCTCTTATATATGTTAGGCATAATCTATATGTTTCTTCTTCCTAACGAAAATTTCAATTTGCGTAATTTTTTTGACGAGAATGCATTAATGGCTGGTTTAGTGAGACGTGAATATGCCGACCTCTCTTCACTGGCTCAGTATTCTAAAGTTCTTTCCCAGAAAGCTCGCAACATGTGAGTTTATAGAAATGGAGTAACTGCTAGTGGGATAGGATGGCTACAAAATAAGTCTTTCAATGATTCAGTCATTCTCGGCTGAAATAATTATAATAATAGGAAATTTTTTCTCTTTTTAACAGCCAATATTTTTAATTATAACTTAACCCGACATCTCGACTTCTTGCCGTAAGAGGACTTCGGCAAGAAGTCTTAAAATAAGTCTTAGTTGTTAATATTTTTGTCAATGTATTACAGTATATTTAAGAGCACCAGTGTCATCTGTGTGTGCATCTCGTCTTTAGTAACAGTTATACTTAGCTTAAGACAAGCAATTAAAGATTTCTGTTACACAAGTGGCACTTATTGCTGCAGTGTGAGGTCATATTCAATATCTGAAGTGCTTACCGGTTCTAACTTTGCAATTAGGCATGAATATGGTTTTCCTTTACCACATAATTTATGTGTGACTATTCACTGGCAAAACATATTAAAGGGTAACTGCGGTGAAAAAAAAAAAATTCTGCAAACATCATAAATAATACTCTTATATCATGCTAAAACATGGCCCAAAACTATATGACCCAAAACTGAGTGGATGCTTCAAAATAGCACCTTTATTTTCAGCTATTTGGTTCATTAATTTTCACTTCCTGTTGTGGGCGTGGCCTCGCGATGACGAGGAAAAGGTTTCCTGTCTACCCACATTGGCTGGACACTATGGCTGAGAGTGCTTCTAGCAGCCATAGCTGTGCAGAGAGTGATCCCAGCAGTTCTGAGGTTAGCTTAGAATATGATTCCTCCTCCTTTACATCTGAAGCTGGAAGTAGTTCTGATCCTGAAGTGCTTCCATTTATGTGTGAGAGCCAGTAGTAGCCTCAGCTAGTTAATCCCATAGTGAAGCTGAAGAAGACAGTGAAGACAGTGATTCTGATGAGGGTGTTCACCCCAGGCTTCTTAACTTAACTCCATCAAATAACTCGTGTGCTGCATCCTCTGGTGTTTTCCATGTGCTCTTTAGTCTGTTTATAGATGTCATCAATTCCTTTGTATACGTCTCCAAATTATCATCAAGTCTAGGCCTCTGAAGCCAAATCATGTTCCTTGCACTCTCAACTGTTGCACTCATCCTCTTCAAAATATCAGACTTTACTTCAGCAAATGAAGATGTGGCTCCCGGAGAGATCTCCCGATATGTGGCCAAGGCTTTTCCTGTAAGACGCTACCGTAAGGTTAGAACCCAGTAATCTTCAGGTTGCTTAGCCTCTTCCATAGCCAATTCAAACATTTCCAGGTAAGATTCAGCATCTGTACTATCATCTCATAATGGAATTTGCTGTACAATATCTCTGCTAATTCGATCTTGACGTTCTTTTACCCTGTCATTCTCTCGTATCTGATCAAAATCCATCTCCAATGCTTCTCTTTTCTTTCTGTTTTCTTCCGATATCTCAAAATGTTTCTCTTCATAATTCCTCCTACTTTCTTCCTCTTTAGCCCAATGCTGTTTCTCAGCTTCATGCTGAGCAAACTGAGCTGCTTTCTGAGCTTCTAACTCCATCTTGGCTAATTTAGCATCTTCTCTAAGTTTATCCAGTTCCTCACGTCTCAATACGGCTTCCTCCTGTCTGTAAGCTTCATTCTTTGCCATAGCTTCCATCATGAGTGCCATTGAAGCTTGTAGTAACTCCATTTGCTTAATGTCACTTGTTGGACCAGCTATCGTAGATGCATCTGAAGCCATGGAACCTGAGTCAGACCACTCTTCATCTAATTCTTCCCTTTCTTTAACATTCTTTGCTTTGGCACCTCCTTTTTTAGTCTTCTTTTCTTTCCCAGAACCTGACATTTTAATCTCTCGAGTGTGGGTAATTTTTTTGCTAGCCGCTGCCACCTAATGTGGGTCTCCTCTGCTGCTCAGGTACTCCCAAGTGCTGAGAAAACCACACTAGGAGAATCTTCTCTACCGGTTTGCCCAACCTGACTAATAACCAGAGAAATTTAGGTTTTTGTCTTATCCAAGTAGGCAATGGTTCATGAGAAAATACTCTGTGACTGAGCTAGGCACTAGGGTAAATATATCCAGGGCTCAGCCCATAGAAAAAGTGACATAAAAATAACGGAGACACGTAACTAATACACAACACAAATGAACACACAACAGACACTAGTTGCTAAGAGCACACATTACAAAACATGCAACAGTCATAGTGTCTGCAGCTAGTTATGTGAAAGTTCATTGGGACTTGACATCCAGGATGAAGCACTATGCATCCAACTCCTTCTGAAGTAGTTTTATCCACTATCTTAGAGATTTCTGTACAACAGACACACTCTACTCCAGTGGGCATTATTATGCAATTTCCACATGAACACCTTGGAGAACACACACACACACCATGTACTGGTATATCCACTAATAGCTGGTAGTGACTAACTTACCAATCTAAGTTAAGAAGCCTGGGGTGAACACCCTCATCAGAATCACTGTCTTCACTGTCTTCTTCAGCTTCACTATGGGAACTAGCTGAGGCTACTACTGGCTCTCATGCATAAATGGAAGCACTTCAGGATCAGAACTACTTCCAGCTTCAGATGTAAAGGAGGAGGAATCATATTCTAAGCTAACCTCAGAACTACTGGGATCACTCTCTGCACTGCTATGGCTACTAGAAGCACTCTCAGCCATAGTGTCCAGCCAATGTGGGTAGACAGGAAACCTTTTCCTCGTCATCGCGAGGCCACGCCCACAACAGGAAGTGAAAATTAATGAACCAAATAGCTGAAAATAAAGGTGCTATTTTGAAGCATCCACTCAGTTTTGGGTCAAATGGTTTTGGGCCATGTTTTAGCATGATATAAGAGTATTATTTATGATGTTTGCAGAATTTTTTTTTTTTCACCGCAGTTACCCTTTAATGTTGTAGCATTTCAGCCACTTATTGTGCTTCGTCATAATCAGGATTAATTTTTAAGCTCTTATAAGAAATAATGAATTTTATGACGTAAATTTTTAGAAAGCAAAGTGTATTGGTCTTAATATTTATTAGATTTGGGATGAATAAATTAAAAATAATGTTGCTTCTTGATAATGTTTGTAACCACTGATTATATACAACTTCTGTTGTGCTTGGACCTCTACAATGGCAAGGGAATATTGAGAGGAAAGAGGTTTACCACACGCAAATGTGGGCAGGGTAAAGCAATCTTATTCATTTTAGTGGTCTGTATGTAATTCATTTAATGATGATTCAGTCATTTTCAGTGACTAAAAAATTTGGCTAAACTGGAGATTTATGAATCTAACATGCTTCAAACTTCTACGCAACTCATATGTCACTGCTACCTGCCAAACTCGAGTTTACTCCCCTTGTGTCACAATCCTGGTATTTGTTGATTGGACACAATATATGGCTAGATGTGCCTACCTTCATGCTATTAATTGCCACATTCTTGACGATCCCTACCTCATCACTATATGCTAATTGCCTCGTTGGGCAAGAAGCTATGCAGCCTAAGGCACAAACTTTGATTATTCACTAACACTGCCAGATTATTCATTTAGACTGAGGAGATAACTGAATGTTTATTAATCAGATGAGGGAAGCAGACTCTTCATTCCCACACCTCAAGGATGTATCACATGATCATCTGCAGAACCACATGTCACATGAACACATGTCATATTGCATGTCATATTGTAGGACATGGGTCATGTGACTGCTAGGATGTATGGAGTGTCTGTTGAAAGTATAAGGATTTAGAAATACACTAGGTAAAGGGTTAATTCGTTATTGGCGTTCTGATCTAGTCGATACTAGTGAATCGGATACTTATTTCACCTGATGACTATAAATGTGGTAAACTTAATAAAGCCATGGAATTATTATATTGATCATCAAATGTTTTGTGCTTTTGCACACACAACAATATTTAATTATTAACTCTCTTGTTCATTGATAGATAGGAGGCAAAAAGGACATTTTTGGGAGCACTTCATTAGAATTTTTTTTTTGTGTGTGTGTGATTGTTTCAGGGAGTATTACATGAACAATGTGGCGGAGCAAATGTCACAATTAGGACTCGAAGTCTACTCACAAAACTTTTCTGCCAGAAGGCCTGTTACTATGGAGTCTGAGGTGAGAGACTGGGATGTGGGAAGTGTGTCAGTTGTGGAGGGTGTGGCTGTTATTGAGGGGCGTATCAGTGGTGGAGGGTGTGGCTGTGCAATGGCAAATTTTGAACACCTCAGGCTTGCATGTTGTCTCCCTTTTTCATGTCATTCTGTAAAATCAGAGGGTTTTAGTTACTTTGAAAGTGTCCTTAACTAAGAAATAATGTGTACTACTGCCAATCTGCTTTACCGTAACTAGAGCACCTCAGGTGCTAGCTATCAGCGCTACTATTGCCTAGCAACCTATTATATGTGTGAGTGGTCATTAGTTCATTCATTGTATGCCTGGCAGCTTCATCTGTTCACACAGCTAATAAAATGTATAACCAGACGAAGAGGACTTTGGTAAGAAATTAAATAACATTGGGCCATGGTAATTAGTTGATCTAACGCAAGGTTTACCAACCAGTGTGATATCTAGAGTTGACGAAGGATCAAGGGTGCCAGCTGGTGTGTATTATTTCTTAATCCACTATTCACCAAAACCCAGTTTGTAACTCGATGTATTGTCATTTCATGACATGTCTGCTAACCAGTTATAGAATGTCACCCAGTCTTGGTGACAACCAAAAATGGGTCATAATTGTGATGTAAACAGTAGTTATTAGGTATGTGTGTTACTGTATCTATGCAATGCTCTTGATGTTCATGTTTAGAGAGAAGTCATTCATGGGAGAAATGTGTACGGCATACTTAGGGCCAAAAGGGCACAGAGCATTGAGGCCATTGTGTTGTCCGCACCTTACCGACCTGAGATCAAGGGAAACGCGCATGGAGCAGCCACAATGGTGGCTCTGGCAAAATTCTTCAAAGGTATTATTAATTGTCCTGTAAGAATTTAATGCTGCACATGCTAATAACTAGTACTGCACATGCTAATGACTAGTACTGCACGCGCTAATAACTAGTACTGCACATGCTAATGACTAGTACTGCACGCGCTAATGACTAGTACTGCACGCGCTAATGACTAGTACTGCACGCGCTAATGACTAGTACTGCACGCGCTAATGACTAGTACTGCACGCGCTGATGACTAGTCCTGCACGCGCTAATGACTAGTGCTGCACGCGCTAATGACTAGTACTGCATGCGCTAATAACTAGTAGTGTGCTGGGACACTAATGGCAAGTGGGCCAGATAACTTATTAAACTTGCTATTACCACTACTACAAAATAGATTGGAAACCAACAGTCTTTATGCAAACAACAATAACAAAAAAAAAACAAAAAAAACTGCAAACATATAATTGACCATTGATGCTGGGAAAAGTCGAGAGTATTGAGGACTGGTGACGTCACTATTGCAGGACTTCTCATGCCTGGAAACTCGTAACTGTTGGAAGCACTCTGACCCCCCCCCCCCCCCCCCCCCCCCCCCTTTTTTTTTTTTCTGTGTTGTTGTATATATATATATTTTTTTTTTTAACTAACGAAATTACTTGTGCAAAAAAAAAAAAAGGAAGAGGTCCTATGTACCATACATACAGATGATGAAGTCTTGATTGAGGTTCACCTGGTAGTCTCATTCATTTAGCTCACGTGCCATGTATTGCTGGGGGTGGTGGGGATTAAGTTTGGTACTATTGTTCCCAAACAGTATGCATCTGAGTGTAGAGAGGTTTGTGATGGCAGAGAGTTACAGGAGATATTGTTTGTTGTAATAGACAAGCCTTACTGGGCCAAGGACCTCATCTTCCTGGTCACCTCACACGGAGAGATCGGCATGCAGGCCTGGGTGGACCAATACATGGGTGTGGCACCAGGTAAAGGGTGGTGTGCAGACCTTGGTGGACTATTATGGGTGTGACAACAGGTAAAGGGTGGTATACTGGTTTTGATGTTTCAATACATGGGTATAGCACCCGGTAAAGGGCGGCATGCGGGTCTCAGTCCGTATGTGGGTGTGGCACCAGGTAAATGTTGGTATGCAGGTCTGCGTAGATCATTACATTGATGTGAAACCAGGTAAAAGGGCGTAATGTAGAAAAGAGTATGAATGAAAGAGACAGCAGAAGAGACTGGAAAAAAAAGTGCACTGACATTAGGACTGGAAATAAATAAATAAAATTTAATTTGGACTCGTAGAAAATATATTTCATCAATTGACCTTGTTGCCATAGTTATCCATTGGTAATGCCATATCATGTGCACTGAGATATGAATTGCACGTGTGGGAGTTGCTAAACTATGTCATAAGACGGACTCACTATGGTAATTATGGTGGTTTATTGTATTTGTTTTATCCGTGCAGCTCAGGGTAAGTTTGTGCCAGTGCATGGAGACTTGCCCGGCAGATCAGGAGCTATCCAGGCAGCCATTCACCTGGAACTCCCTTCATCAGACATGACACATGTCAATGTGCTCATAGGTAAGGGATGTCATGTCATACGCAGGTCAGTGTTAGGTAAGGGATGTCATGTCATACTCACAGGTCAATGTTAGGTAAGGGATATCATGCCATACTCACAGGTCGATGTTCTCATACGGTAAGGGATATTATCTCATATTCACGTGTAAGTGTTATATGCACAACTAATCTTCATTTTGCCTCTTTTAATGAAACTGAATTTGCCAATGGTTGAAGTAACAAAGTAGATTTCCAGTAACAAGGTTTCTGATTTCTGTGATGCCATGATCTTACTTGCTTGTGTGTGATATCCAGAGGGTCAGAATGGAGCTCTTCCTAATCTGGACCTAGTCAATGTGATTGTGTACTTGTGCCACACTGAAGGTATACAGCCTTCCTTTCACAGCACCGTGAGTTATCCCACCTCGTAGACAAGTGTACGTCCTCTGTGTCCTCCGCCCCCTCCCTCGTTATCCTGTTTACTCCCTCTTCACATCTTTGCCTCTTCAATCTTTGAAATTCTAGCTCCTCCCTCTGCTCTTCTCTATTGGGATAATATATTAGTCCATTCATTTTACGTGTTTCATAAATAAGTGTGAAATATATTGTAGCCGTAATAATAATAATACTTTTAGTGAACTGTGACGTAAAGTAATATTTTCGTATGATTTTAGTGGGAGTGGCTGGACCCAGTTCCTCTGATAGACCACGCCCACTTGTCATCTCTGTTCAATGTCCTATCCATGGCGGGCTACCAAGCCCCTGGTCTCCCTTTCGGCCCTCACTCCCAGTTCATCAAACACCGCATCGACTCCCTGACAGTGAGGGGCGTGTACTCTGGGTACAGAGATCCCACGGGCTCACGATCATATACGGACATGCAGAACATGGCGCGTGTGTTAGAGGGGACATTCAGAAGTGTGAACAACTTGTTGGAGACTCTGCATCATTCTGAGTTCTTCTACTTTACTGCCGCTGTGTGGAGATTCATCTCCATAGGCAGGTTCATGCCTCTCTTGGCACTACTGCTCCTACCACTAGTGCTGGAGATATCCTATTGTTGGGACCTGTGCGTGTGTGTGTGTGTGTGTGTGCAGGGCTGCATTTTAGGTGGGGCGAAGGGGAACTTGCCCCAACTAGAAAGCCTTCGTCCCCCTCTAGAATCCTTTAGCTACATTTTAACTTCCCAACATGCTATCAGCGTGGTTTAGCATGTTTCCACTACAAGGATCTCTTATACTAATACATTGTTTTTCCCTCCTAGACTCATTTTCTGTATGCACCCCTAGTGTATATGAATTATGTTGAGGTGTGTGTGTGTGTGCATGTGTGTGTTTGATGCACGTGTGTGTGTGTGTGTGTGTGTGATAAGTCTGCAGCCAAGTCCATAGAACTAGTTTTTCTCACTAACTTATTGCTTGATTCCTGCCGTGCTGGTGTGGTGAATATGTTGAGCCAACAACTAGGACTGTAATCTGTGGCACTGTTCATTGATACATTTGACACTCTTAGCATTAACAGCATTGCTGACTTTGTTGTTGTTGTTGTTTGCAAGGAAAGTGAGGATTAATTGAAGATAGCCAATCTTGTAAGCTTTCTAATTTTATAAGGTATAATACACTTTTTAATTTCCAGTAAAATATACATAATGTTGTTATGTATCCAACCCTAATATATATATAACACACCTTGCCCTTGCTTGTTTGCCCTTTTATATGCCGACGCACCCACACCCCTTTTTCTTCCTCTCATAAAACTCGAGTAGTGTTGTTTTCTTCCTTGACTGTAACTATACGCTCTATCCCAGTGGCTCCAGGCCAGGAACTCCAAAGTGAAGTCCGGGGTAAGTTACGTCCATAGGCGTAGAATAGGTACTATTTAGACCACACCCCCTGTGTATTGTGCAGCATCCTCCAGCAGTGCCTCCTTTCCCATTTGGCGTTGTCGTCGTTCAGTTGGTGTGGAGTTATGGGAGTGGTCTTGTGGTTGTCTGCTCTCCATTGCTCGTCTGTCACCTCTGGCCGCCGGCCTCACCTCAGGCAGTCTTGGTCAGCCTTGTGGTTCCCATGGTGATATCTATCCTACTGCCACTGCTACTCAGCTGGTGAGATTACTAGGAGTGGGCGGGGTCAATGCTAACACAGTCATAGCATGAGTCACTTGCTCTGTGTCAAGTTTGAGTTTATATATTTTTACAAGTAAAAAAACTACGAGTTCATCTGTTGTAAGACACTTGAAGACAAAGTATTATGAAAATTGAAACACTATCATTACAGCACTGTTAGTTAGTAGGGTAAATAAAAATATAACGTGAGGACATCTGGATAAAAAAAAACATTCTAGAGTTAAAAAGAAAATAGAAATAACAAATTTGGCCTTGTGTTAAAATCATTTAATATGACTTGATCCCACTGTGTGTGTGTGTTTGTGTGTGCGCGCGCAGTGTGTGTTCCAGTAAGTTTGTCTCAGGCAATTCTGATTGGAGGATCTCCAAGTTCTTCAGCCTCATCATGTGTCTGGTCACACTCATGCCACTGGGCATGCTCAACTTCTCGCTGGCAGTCATCACTTCACTCCTACTCACATACCCAGCTATACTGGCCACGCCTTCCACATTGAAGTAAGTGGAACAATAATTCATAAACATGTGCTGTCGTAATGTGTGTGTGTGTGTGTGTGTGCTTTGACTGGTTGGATTGCTTTTCAAAGAAAAATATGGGTGTAACCCCCTCCCCCCCCCCCTCCCCTCCCCTCCCTGCAGGTACTAGTTTAAATGCTAGACTATGACAGATTTTATGCAAATTCTGTAGGGTGTCCATAATAGCTTATCCAGATAATAACTGAGTAGTCTGGCCAGGATATTCAGATAATATTCATTCCAGTTATTGTGTGTGTGTGTGTGTGTGTGTAGGAAGCCTCGTGGCGTTCACTTCCTGTCTCAACTGTTGTTCCTTCTTCTCTCCCCGCCAGCCATCTTACAATTCCTTGCTCTATTTTACCTGCTAGCAGTCGCCCCGTCTTGGACGCTGGGGACTGAGCAGATATTGAAAGGCGTGGCATTCTCGTTCAACTCTTGGCAGCTACTTAACTGCTGGGGTTTCCCCTTTCTCTGTGTAGGGGTGTGGCCTTTGTGGCTGATGAGTTGGACTCTGACCTGCCAGTCTGAAGCTCCACATAAAGTCAAGCACAGTGGTGGCATCAAGGACCATCAGGACTAGCAGACATTAGCTACAAAACTCATATTCATTGATTTAGGGGCTTCCATTTTATCCTTCATATTAATGCGAAATTTGAACTTAATGCAAGCTTACCTGATTATACCGTGTAGCAGCATCATTTCTCTTGGCAACCCTTACCCATTATGTGTGTGTGTATTCAGGGTTGGGGTCTAATACTTTTTAATACAAATACTCTGAAGAACTAAAATACAAATACTTTCTTAAATGTCGTATTACAAATACTTTTGAATTAGATTGCACTCACAGAAGCTAAAGTGTTACGTGGGAAAGTAGATTACACCTGAAAAGTTGTTTCTTCAAAAGTTTTGTCCTTTTGAAGAAACTTAGACACGAGTAAGCACTTAATTCGTAATTTTTGAAACACAAATACTCCAAAATTGTATTTAAACACGGCTTAAATACACACTCATGTATTTGACTCCAACCCTGGCTGCAATGAAAGTGGGTCTGCTTTCAGAGCAGTAGACTGATGTTATAAAGGATTATGTACTATATTGGTCAATGAAGGTTATAATTTATCCACAAGTGCATATAACACAAAATTTGCTGACAATGACACTGCTATTTATTCTGTTTAATAAACAATGAATGACACGTCCATTATCATCAGTATGACATTACTGCTATTATGTAGTTAGGAAATTACGGTGCAGATAACTGCAATGACCAGTGTGAGTTGGTCTTCATGGTAACTGGGACAGTGAAGCAGATAGACTGAAGTCGTGATATTTTCTTCAGATATGGAATTCATTACTTTTCTCTGAAACGGTCCATTGGCGTAAGAAGATGATATTGAGTAGGGGGAAGGGCTGACAACTAATACTTTATGTGTGGTCTACTTATTTGGGGTGTATTCGTAGATGCAAAATCCTAAGCTATTAATTTTAGAAAGCATACACAAATGACCAGGCCTCCTAGTGTGAGCTCCCCATTAGCAGCAATTAAATTGTTATTTGATAATTTTTACTGGGTTCTCTATATTGATAGTTGTTCAATCAAAATTTCAATTCCATTTTGCAGCCAGAACTATTAACCTAGGCGAGCCATGGCCCCCCAGCCCCCTTGGTTCTTGTGCCACTGTTGTTTATCATTAAGATCCTGGTGGGTATCAATTGCTATAGTAGAAACCCCTTTTAGCTTGAAGTCCACCAAAAAAAAAATCCACAAAGTTATACGGGGGGGGGGGGGGGGGGGGGGGGGGGGGGGGAAAGAGACACAGAGGGGCTCATGTCCCCCTCCAATTCCTTTCTTACTATACTGTATTGTAGTACAGCAATCGAAAGTTGTAAACTTTCGACAGTTCCTTGCCTACGCCCCACCACCCACGTTTGATTTCCTCTGCTTTAATACGCGCGCACAAGTTACTTTAGATCGTGTGCGGATGTTAGCATGATTTCGTTAATGAGGAAAAAAATTCACGTGCTGTAGTTAGATGTGAACAGGACTAAAAAAGTCAAGTTCAGAATTGACCAAGCCAGGTGCTTCAACAGAGTTTTTAGTTATAATTGTAAATTCTCGGCTTTGTGGGCCTTCAAGCAATACAAGACTGAAACAGTAATGGTGTACCAGCTACATATATATGCTGGTCTACAGATGACATGACAGGAAATTAAAAGCAACAATAGACAAAGAATATGACAAAGGGATTGAGCCCTTTCAACAGTCTGGGTGTTTGCCTCCAGCGAAGGTGTTGATAGGTGGGTGGGTGAATGGGTGAACAAACCACAATATGTAGGAATAGATTGGGAGAGGTTTGAAGTGGATTAAATAGATAAATAATAGATAATAATAAATAATAAATAGGTAGATACATAAATAGGTAGATAAATAGGTAAATAAATAATTAAGTAAGTGGGTAAATAGATAATGGGGAAATAAATAGGTAGGTAAATAATAAATAAATAATAAATAATTAAGCAGGAATATGGTAGGTAAATAATGACTAAATAAATAAATAATTAAGCAGGAAAATTAGTTTAGATGGAAAGCCAACAAAGATAGGTCACAGGAGCGTGGGCTCGCAGGCCGGAGAGGACACGCTCCTGTAACCACCCTCAGATCAGGTCTGAGGCACCATGTATGGCTGTACAAGAGTGACAAAAATAGTGGGGAAAGGGAAAGAGGTAAATGGGTTACGATTGAGGGGGAAGGTTGAGGAATTGTTCCTTGGTGAGTGCTGGTCCTCGGCTGCGGAGATGATATCTTGCCGCGTCTTCTTCCAAGGGTGTAGCTGCTTTCACTACCAGATTCGAGGTGATTGGAGGTCTGCGTCTCGATACCATGGGAGCGAATGGAAGGTCTGGATCTTGAAGTGCTTGTAGGAGTTCTCCCAATTTTATGGAGGGGTGGTTCCTGACAGATAGAATGGTTGTGCAAGCTGGAAGGGATTTGTTGGCCGAGTGTTGAAGGGATTCTTTTCTGTCTGAGAAAGATATGTGATCTGCTATGTTGCGGATGAGTGCTCGACCGTAGCCTCTGTTCATGAACCAAGCAGTGAGTTCTTCTATGGCGGAGGCAAAGATCTCTGTAGAAGAGCAACGTCTCAGTGTCCGAATAAATTTGCCACGTATCAGGCCGATGAGGACCGACGGTGCAGTAGCACTAGCTGGTGGTCTCAAGTCTTGTACTAACTTACGAACACTGAATATTAGCTATAACAGTGTTGGTTCAGAGGGTGCAGTAGCACTAGCTGATGGTGGTCTCAAGTCTGGTACTAACTTACAAACACTGAATATTAGTAAGAACGGAATTGGTTCATATTGTGCAAGTCTTATACTAACTTACAAACACTGGAAATCAGCAATAATAATATTGGATCACAGGTAGCAGTAGCACTAGCTGATGGTGGTCTCAAGTCTTGTACTAACTTACAAACACTGAATATTGAATGGAACAGTTTTGGTTTAGAGGGTGCAGTAGCACTAGCTGATGGCTTCAAGTCTTGTGCTAACTTACAAACACTGGATATCAGTGATAACAGTATTGGTTCAAAGGGTACAGTAGCATTAGCTGATTGTCTGAAATATTGTACTAATTTAAAAACACTAGATATTAGTAGCAACAGTATATTGGTTCAGAGGGTGCAGTCCCTAGCTTGTGATCTTAAGTCTTACTAACTTACACACTATATTAATAGGAACAGAATTAGCTCAGAAGATGCAGTAGCACTAGGTGATGGCCTCAAGTCTTGTACCAAATTTTCAATCAGTGGATATTTATTAATTGATTAAAGGATACAGTAGCACTAGTCGAAGGCCTCAAGTCTGTCACTAGCTTACAGACACGGGTTATTTAGAGCAGTATTAATTCAAGTTCAGTCTACAATCATTTATATCATTTATATGGAATCAAAGCTCTGACCAAATGTTTATTCTTTATATGCTATAAACTCTGGATTTGTTCTAAAAAGTAACTTAGCACTGCATATTAACACTATAAAGTGATGCAGCGACATTTCGATCTTGATCATATATTCTACTAGTGATCAATATTGTATTTTGGTCCAGTATTATATTAGTTGCTAAGTAAAAAAAAGCATTTAAACATGTTTCTTTGCTAGTCAATAACATACATGTAGAGGAGTGCAGCAATAATTGACTGTCATAAATAATCGGCCGCCTAAACTCATTAAATTTTGACCTCATGCATATTATATTGAAGTACAGTAGGATTTCACATATCCGAACGCATTGGGACCGGGAGGTCTGCAAATAACAGAAATGTTAGATAACTGAACACCATAGACAATGTATTATAAATACATAATATTTATAAAGAAGCGGCATTGTCAAGCAACTTTTTTTGTGTCTGCACGTCTACTATTTGATTTTCGGTTATTGGTTTATTGAAGTGGTCAGATATTTGAAGTTGAGATAACTGAAGTTCTACTATATATGAAAGTGTCCTAGGGTATTGGTGAGTGTGTAGAGAGGCTTTTCCCATCTTTACCATGGATGTCTTCCATTCATTAACTAATCAGTGCAATAGCAGGAAAGAGATGGAGTAGTAATAGGAAGACCCCGCCTTCTCGCAAGAAGATTTAACGCAAAAAGAAACTCATGGGACACCCTCTCAGGATCAGTACAGGCAGAGGATACAAATAAACCAATGCTTGGAGCTATTAAAACAGTGAAGGAAGGCAGGGTGACATTAAATTGAACTACACTAGAACATTATATGCCCAAGGCTACATTGAGTTATTGTTTATGAGGACGAGTAGCTCGTGGATGTAAATCAGGCATATCACCATTATTAACATCTGAGGAAGGACGGAGATCTGTGATTGATTACGATTAAGTAATGGGAATATTGTGCAAAGCCCTCAAGGTTCAATTTTGCAGAAAATGGGTGGTTAAGAAATGCTGGCCAAGCTTGCTCTGTGGTAAAGCAGATCACCATATTAGCATGTGTCAAATGTGCAGGCACAGTTATCCTTCCAATGGTTGGAACAAGGTTCCAAGCACTATGTAGGGAATATCAGATAAATCATGGACAAGGAGCTTTTCAGTTACTGGCTAAAAGATCTGTCAATATGAAGTATTCCACCTAGCCGGCCAATTCTTCTACTCTTAGACGGGCACTCTGCTCATTATGACCCAGAAATAGTGTGGTAATGAAATAACAATTTTTCTCACTGTTTGGAACACAACTACTCGACCTGAAAGCATTATCTCTGGTTTTAAGAAAACTGAAATTTATCCCTTTAATCTATTACAGCCACACCCTCAGTGTCGTCTCCTGCTTCTATTGCAGCCACACCCTCAGTGTCGTCTCCTACTTCTATTGCAGCCACACCCTCAGTGTCGTCTCCTGCTTTTATTGCAGCCACACCCTCAGTGTCGTCTCCTACTTCTATTGCAGCCACACCCTCAGTGTCGTCTCCTGCTTTTATTGCAGCCACACCCTCAGTGTAGTCTCCTGCTTCTATTGCAGCCACACCCTCAGTGTTGTCTCCTACTTCTATTGCAGCCACACCCTCAGTGTTGTCTCCTACTTCTATTGCAGCCACACCCTCAGTGTTGTCTCCTGCTTCTATTGCAGCCACACCCTCAGTGTCGTCTCTACTTCTATTGCAGCCACACCCTCAGTGTTGTCTCCTACTTCTATTGCAGCCACACCCTCAGTGTTGTCTCCTGCTTCTATTGCAGCCACACCCTCAGTGTTGTCTCCTACTTCTATTGCAGCCACACCCTCAGTGTTGTCTCCTACTTCTATTGCAGCAACACCCTCAGTGTCGTCTCTACTTCTATTGCAGCCATACCCTCAGTGTTAACTACTACTTCTATTCAGCCACACCCTCAGTGTCATCTCCTGCTTCTATTCCACACCCTCGGTGCTGTCTCCTGCTTCTATTGCAGCCACACCCTCAATGTCGTCTCCTACTTCTATTGCAGCAACACCCTCAGTGTCATCTCCTGCTTCTATTGCAGCCACACCCTCAGTGTCGTCTCTACTTCTATTGCAGCCATACCCTCAGTGTCATCTCCTGCTTCTATTCCACACCCTCAGTGTCGTCTCCTGCTTCTATTGCAGCCACACCCTCAGTGTCATCTCATGCTTCTATTCCACACCCTACAGTGTCATCACCTGCTTCTATTGCAGCCACACCCTCCGTGTCATCTCCTGCTTCTATTCCACATTCCCAGTATCATTTCCTGCTTCTATTCCACACCTCAGTGTTGTCTCCTGCTTCTATTGCAGCCACACCCTCAATCGACTCCTACTTCTATTCCACACCCTCAGTGTCATCTCCTGCGTCTATTGCAGCCATACCCTCAGTGTTAACTATTACTTCTATTCAGCCACACCCTCAGTGTTGTCTTCTGCTTCTATTCCACACTCTCAGTGTCATCTCCTGCTTCTATTGCAGCCACACCCTCAATATCGACTCCTACTTCTATTCCACACCCTCAGTGTCATCTCCTGCTTCTATTCCACACCCTCAGTGTCATCTCCTGCGTCTATTGCAGTCACACCCTCAGTGTTAACTATTACTTCTATTCAGCCACACCCTCAGTGTCGTCTCCTGCTTCTATTCCACACCTCAGTGTCATCTCCTGCGTCTATTGCAGCCACACCCTCAGTATCGACTCCTACTTCTATTCCACACCCTCAGTGTCATCTCCTACTTCTATTGCAGTCACACCCTCAGTGTTAACTATTACTTCTATTCAGCCACACCCTCAGTGTCGTCTCCTGCTTCTATTCCACACCTCAGTGTCATCTCCTGCGTCTATTGCAGTCACACCCTCAGTGTTAACTATTACTTCTATTCAGCCACACCCTCAGTGTCGTCTCCTGCTTCTATTCCACACTCTCAGTGTGATCTCCTGCTTTTACTGCAGCCACACCTCCAGTGTCATCTCCTGCTTCTATTCCACACCCTCAGTGTCGTCTCTTTCTTCTATTCTAAACCCTCAGTGTCGTCTCCTGCTTCTATTGCAGCCACACCCTCATTGTCGTGTCCAGCTTTCCGCACCCTCAGTGTCATCTCCGGCTTCTATTGCAGCTACACCCTCAGTGTCATCTCATGCTTCTATTCCACATTCCCAGTATCATTTTCTATTCCACATCCTCAGTGTCATCCTGCTTCTAGTGCAGCCACACCCTCAGTGTCGTCTCCTCCTATTGCAGCCACACCCTCAGTGTCGTCTCCTACTTCTGTTCAGATCACAACCACAATGTCGTTTCCTATGGCTGTCTCAGTGACATCTACAACTTCAGGTACACCAAAATCACCTTCTCCTCTAGCAAATTTATTGAATGTGCCCACACTTTGTGTTTCAAATAGAAAATATCAACTTGGGCAAGAAATCAAGGAAGCCAGAAAGAAAGAAAGGAAGAGGCAAACAACATATTAAGGAAGAAAAAAAGCATTGAAGAGACAAGAGAAGCAGAGTAGAGGCAACACAAGGCTACAGCAAAACAAGAATGTGCAAGAAAGAATGTTGAAGAGTAGCTACTTATCTATCATCAAATTCATAGCTTGTTATTGGTGAAGAAAATGTGTTTATATCATGTACCACTGTTAAGCTTACCTGTCCAGAAATGACTGGCCTGAACATCTCTGGTGGACCAAATCATGTGCCCTCCCCCCCTCCCCCTCATTGTATCTAGCTATTGTCCAGATGCCAGATATTATATATACTGTACTACTAGTGGTGTGCTTGAGCACAAATGGCGAGCGAGCTTAAACTACACTATTGTTAAATTTGGTTTTAACAACTAACACTCAAGCTACTAAAATAGTCGAGTTTTTTTAATTACGTATGCGGTAAAGAGGATTCAATGTCATAGTAACCGCTCCCGCAACAGTTTGAATTGAAAAACAAGCAACAAAATCAAATCACGTTATTTAAAATTTTATTTGTGATATTCTTAATAGCAGTTGTAACGCACAATACTTTCACACAACTGAACATACCTACGCAAGACTTACCTTCCTGGTAAGTCTAGTGGACAATGAATTTTTAAGTAAATACTGTTGAGTAGGGCTTATAACTGTGACAAATAGCGTATTAACTTACCACCGCCACTAACTCGAATAGAAATGGAGCTGCCATAAGTTTTTGAGTTTTAACTGCACCCGCAAAACAATTCAAAGCCGTAAACAATTCAATTTCTAAGGCGATACGGGTAATGGTCGCTAAACCGGAAGATTCTGTTTAGTGAAGTTTGGGACGGGGTCGAACGCGGAGCGAACACAAAAATACGAAGGGTCAAAGTACAAAATGACATACGTACGTCCATATATATAAACTAGTGGTGTGCTTGAGCACAAATGGCGAGCGAGCCTGATAGTTAGGTAACATAAAATGTTACTATTTTTAGCTTACTTCATGCAAACACTATAATAGCAGTTATGACATTTGATTTCAGCAAACAAATACAAAATTACTCTCTTACCTTATTAATGGTAACTTTTGTAGTATCAAACATCAACCATTCTGATAATCTCAATCACCAGTAACTCTTGAACAAGCTCTCAGCTACGATAAAAAATAAACCAGTGTTATTACTTGTAATTTTAGCCAACAAATATGGAATTACTACTTACCTCATTCTTGAGTATTGATAACTTCTGTAGTATCAAATTGAAGTTACTTTGACCATCTGAATTACCTTGAATTCTTGACAACAAGCTCTCACCTACAAAACAAAAGACAATCAATTTTAGCACACAAATACAAAATTACTTTCTTACCTCATTCTCTTGAGCAGTGGTAACTTTTGTAGTACCAAATTTGAGCCAATCTGACTATTTGAATTTACCAGTCACTGTTGACTAGCTCTTAGCTACAAAAAAGAAAGGCCAGAGTTAATTTTGCATATTTAGCTAACAAATATGGAATTGATTACTTATCTCAGCTTCCCTCGAGAAGTAGTAGCTTCCATAGCATTAATACTACAGTATTCTGACTACCAACGGCTCTTGACAACCAACAACCGGCACTCGGTATCCCCCATAAAACGGCGAAGTTTTGAAATTAAGTCTGGAAAAGGGTCTTCAATGCCATAGTAACCTGTCGAATCAACTTTTTGTGTCTTGAAAACAAGCGTTTTAGCAGGAATTTTCTCATACTTTGGAGCTTAAGTATAAAGTAAGGTTTGCTTAATGCTGTAGTTTCAGAATAAACTGGGATCAAGCCTAAATAGCCGTGTTTTTAGGAGAAAAAAGTTCCACGCGCGCGTTTAAAGAGCATACGTACCATCCATACATACATACATATATACTAGTGGTGTGCTTGAGCACAAATGGCGAGCGAGCCTGATGTTAGGTAACATAAAACTAAGTATTGTTACTATGTTTTAGCTTAGTTCATGCAAACACTATAATAACAGTTATGACCTTTTATTTCAGCAAACAAATACAAAATCACTCTCTTACCTGATTAATGGTAACTTTTGTAGTATCAAACATCAACCATTCTGATAATCTCAATCACCAGTAACTCTTGCACAAGCTCTCAGCTACGATAAAAAAATAAACCGGTGTTATTATTTGTAATTTTAGCCAACAAATATGGAATTACTACTTACATCATTCTTGAGTATTGATAACTTCTGATTGAAGTTACTTTGACCATCATGAGTTACCTTGAATTCTTGACAACAAGCTCTCACCTACAAAAACAAAAACAATCAATTTTAGCACACAAATACAAAATTATTTTCTTACATCATTTTCTTGAGCAGTGGTAACTTTTGTAGTACCAAATTTGAGCCAATCTGACTATTTGAATTTACCAGTCACTGTTGACAAGCTCTTAGCTACAAAAAAGAAAGGCCAGAGTTAATTTTGCATATTTAGCTAACAAATATGGAATTGCGTACTTACCTCAGCTTCCCTCGAGAAGTAGTAGCTTCCTTAGCATTAATACTACGGCATTCTGACTACCAACGGCTCTTGACAACAATCAACCGGCACTCCGTATCCCCCCTTAAAACGGCGAAGTTTTGAAATTAAGTCTGGAAAAGGGTCTTCAATGCCATAGTAACCGGGCGAATCCACCCGGTTCAGGAACTTTTTGAGCAGCCCACTGCTAAAATTTAAGGAACTTTCGTGTCGGGTTTCGGCTCAAAAAGTTCCAATTTTTGTGGGTGTGTCACACGTAAAGTGGGTGTGGTTATATCTACCGCTTATCGCTGAGAATATGGCTGCTAAAAGAATTCGCTTGCCGCCTCTTAAGGTTACTTATACCATGGTTAAAAGTGATATTTTCCCGGTGATTTTTCCTGGGGCTATGATATTTTCCCGGTGCGGTGTCAAGCGAATTCTTCCGTGTTTCCGGCCCAAAATTAAAATTCAATTAAAATTCAATTGAAGCACGCCAGAAAGTTTACTTTAGCAAGTTTACTTTAGCAAGTTTACTTTAGCATTGTAGCTGCCAGCTGTTATCTCCAGATCTAACTCTACCTGGGCTGCTCAGCAGTAAGCAGTAAAGCAGCTAGCTGTGGTAAATTCCTGTGGTATGAGAGCGGCAGGAGAGTTATATGTGGTAGGGCTGGTCCCATATAGGTGGATATGAGAGAGTAGTAGTAGCAGCAACTATGGTATGCCATGGCAACATCGGGGTTATGGAATATCACCGCCCTTATCCCTGGGCTTCGCCCTCGGGATCGGACGGTTATATTCCATAACCCCTCGTTGGCCATGGCATAACTATTACTAAGAGGCCCGCGTACGGGAAGAAAGCTCTTAAGTATTTAGAGCGTACTGTAGACTACGACTCCGTCGGGGTCCCAAACGAAAGTGTTGAAAACGATTTCCCAGATATTTCAGAGAACATATTGCCATCTACTTCTTCTGAGCCAACATGTTACCTACTTGAGTCTAAAGCATCAACTGCTGGGTGGGCAACTATCAGGGGGTCAATTGAAAAAGCAATAGTTGAAAGAGCAGTCCTTCCACAGCTACAAACTTGTCTCAATTGCCCAGATCCTGCTTCCATTAGGTGCAAACGATGTGGACCCAAGAGTTATTTCTGTGAGAAGTGTTTTTTTAATTTACACAGGAAAGTGAACATTTTTCATGTAGCAGAAATTTGGAAGGTATGAATGTACTAATTTACATGCAACTGAGGGTTTCACACAGAAAAGTTGAGAAGGGTGGGAAAGGAATTGTATTTAGAATGAAAATCAAAACTGGCAAATTTGAATATCTACATAAGTATAATTCAAGTAAACAATTAAAAAAACTTAAAGATATATTTCAAATTCAGCAGTTGTGTTTTGCTTTTGCTGTTTATTTAGTAATTTTAAATGGCTAATAGTCTGAAGGTACAATTGTGTTCAGCATGGATGGCTTGTTGGGTTTGCCTCGGAAAAAGTCAGCCGGAATCAGCCATCAACAACCACTACATGAGAACTTGTTTTTCCAGGATCAAACAAAAGTTGATAGTTTTGTTTGCGACAGTGCTTCAAAGAAGACTACATACGATGTTAGAATCATATAGTACGTATAAATAAATTGGGTTCATTATTGTGTGTTTTACAGGGTTGTAACAACTTTCTTGCTGGAAATCCTTTGCGAAGTTCAAATAGATACAGGGCACTCGATGAGACTGCTGTTTTTGGCTACTGTTGCCGCCATGAATTTCCAGGGGAATTTATTAATTTAAAGCATGGTGAAAGGTATGGTGCATTAGTCTTACAGTACCTATTTTATTTATTTATTTTATTTATGTATTTATTTTTATATATATACATGTAATATACTTAGATTGGCATATGGTGTCTGGATATTGCAAAGAATCCTTGAAAAGACTCAATCAAAACAAAATTTACAAGTTTTTGTAATGTATGACATTGCATGCATGCTGTCTCGCCATCTCCAAGTAAGAAATAAGTTCTAATTTTGGCAGTAAGCTTATTAATGTATGTGCATGTGTGCGCGCGTGCATGTGTGTGTGTAGTGTCTTGGTAGAAGTGATATTCTAAATAATATCCACCTGTGCCTTCCAATTTTTCATTCCTATGGACACAAAGCATCCTGTCAGGTATTATTATGATTGTAATATCATTGGATTTCATTAAGAATATGTTGCTTGGGCGGGGCCTCATATCGTAGACTACACCCATTTATTACATGCACATAGAACCTCAGAATCATCACTCAAGAATACTATGCCATAACTCGCTCTGCTGATCGTTCAGTTGCCTACATTTCTTTCCCTTACATTCATGTATGTACATTCAGTAACAACTAATACATACAGTACACTCACTAATTTACTCCTTGCCGTTGTGAAAATTACGTGTGTGCTTAGTTGTTACACATGCACACATGCACGCTCCATTCATAATTTAGAACTGACTAAAGTGGGTGGGGGAGGGGAGGAGGGAGTGCGTATTTCTATTTCTTCACCGCTGTGAAACGAATATGGCTTGCTGTTTGTGCTCATCACATCTGCTGTATCTGGATGATTGATTGATTGACTGCTGTTGAGAACCTGGGCTGAACATTCAATTCTGATGAATATCTTTTGTACATAGCGAATGAATCATTGCACAATCAGAAACAATCCAGGGTTTCCTATAGATGTAAGGAGTTTTACAAAAAAAAATTAATTCCCCATTCCTAGAGTACTCTGTAATATTGCCGTTTATATTGCCATTTGTGTGTGGGTTTTTTTGTTTTTTTAAAATTAATTAATTAATTAATTTGCCCAGACTGTTTTATACACCCAGTTTTGTCATGCTTCCATGTAGCACATAAAACTCAACTTGGTTCTTAGTATTGAATCATGCTTTACTTTATAACTCACCACTGATGATGCTTCAATTATTCTTGTACAGGTTTCCTTTAGTCCTCGCAGGTGTGATGGTGTGGGTTTATGCGATGGGGAAGGTATGGAGAGGCTGTGGTCTTACTTGAGGAGGTTTGCACGACTAAGTAAGGAAATGAGACCATCTCATCGTATAGATGTGCTCAGTGGTGCACTAGTTTACTATGGAATTCAAAAGAAGGAAAGAATGGGTAAAAATTAAAGCTTGATGTATTTGTCTTTCATTTTTTGTTGTTTCTTGCTCTTACAGGTACTCTGCTTCTGGTCCGTTTTGAACGTGCTATAAAGACGCGAGCTCTGGCTAAAGAGACATTGAAGGACTTGGTTCCTGGCACATTTGAAGGTAATGAGTGTGTTTTGATACAAAACTGAATTTTATGGTCACTCCCCTATAAGTACACTGGTGATGTGCTTGAGCATAAATGACGAGCAAGCCTAAAACTACACTATTGTTAAATGATTGATTTTAACTTCTAACACTCAAGCTACTAAAAAAAAGTCAAGTTTTTTTTATTACGTGTATACGGTAAAGGGGTTTCAGTGCCATATTAACCACTTGCTGCAACTGTTTGAATCGGAAAAAAACAAAACAAAAAAAAAACAAGTCAGATTATTTGTAAGTGTTTCTTCGTGATACTCTTCAGCTATTAACTGTAACGTACAATACATTCAACACATTCACACCACTGGACATACCTACACAAGGCTTACCTTCGTGGTTAGTCTGTGGCCAATGAATTTTCAAGTAAGCGCTGTTGTGTAGAACTATAACTATGACATGTAGCCCCACAAAGGAAATCAAAGCGGTAAACTATAGACTATTCAATTTCTAGGGTGATACAGATAATGATCGATAAACCAGACGATTCTGTTTGGTGAAGTTTGGGACGGGGTCGAACACCGAGTGAACACCAAGCAAACACATAAGTACGTGAGGGTCAAAGTACGAATGATATACATCGTCCACACACAAGGTTTCATACAGCATTTTTTCTGGGTGGGAGGGAAGAGTTAAGGAAGGAGGAGGGGGGGGGGAGCACACGTTCATTTGACCACACACACTTTTTCTGAAACCACACCCATTTGATTATAAGTTGTCTCAGGTCTAGAATTAGTGACATCAATCTTGGAAGACTAATTGAAGGACCTCAATTAACTGAAGTGAACCTTCACCAATTATTAGATCTAAAAGATATAATTGTCACTATATATAATTCATAAATTGTTTTTAACTATTTAGTGCAAGAGGTCGTTATAAAGCAATGGATGATCAAGGAAAGAGAAATGTGTAGTTCTCTACCAAAGTCAAGATATAGTAAGTTATGTGTGTCGTGCGTACACATAATTCACGTATAGGCATATGACCTAAAGCCTCAATAAGAAACTCCCCTTTCTGTCAAGCAGTGCCCCGTTTTTGTTGTTGTTTTTAGCAGGATGTACTGTATTTCAAGTACTTCAGACAAACTAAACTTAAAAATAAAATATCTGGGCATTATTTAGAGTGATTATTTAATCAAAGAATTGTGGACCGGTTCAGGTGGCACTTGAGGGTTAAAAACGCCACCAATTGTGGGTTAAATGCTGACACCACGGTCCACAGGCAGGGCTCGGCACTCAACGATAAAGGTAAGCCACCAAAGACTCCAACAACGATTACTTAGAGACCCTGATGACCGCTGCCACCAGAGTTCTCCCAGGTAGCTAGCCCTTTCACTGAAGTCACAAATTCAGCTTTTGGGTTTAACTAACATTAGGGGAACTGAATGACGCATGCGTGACTAGGGTTTATAAGTTCCAAGTCACGCATGCACACATATAAATGGGGGTGTGGTCCACGGAATACATCCGGACACAGGGGCGGAGGAAGCAAATTTTGATTGGTCGGGCAAAATCACTGGAAAGATGTTAGAAAAGAAACATGCCCGACATGTTTTTTTGTTAGTTTATTTCCTTTTTAAAATACTCTAGTACAGTATATTGATAACCCTAAATCTAACCATAGCTTCTTTTTGTTTTTGTAAAATACCATTCATATGAAGAAAAAAAGAAGGAATCATTTCAAAGGTATGTTTGACAAACACAGATACACAGAAGAAATTAACTCAGTCAGTAGCCTAAAACTTTCCAAATATTTGAAGTCGGTGTTCACTGCCTTGTACAAATTCATTAGCTACAATAGTAAGATCTAGATTATCCAATTCTTCCTTATAAACATTCAAGACCATTAAATGGTTTAATCTTGCTTGTCCCATAGTACTCCTTAAATAAGTTTTAATTCTCTTCATTACCGAAAATGATCTCTCACTAGCAGCATTAGTGGAGGGCATCACTAGAATCAATTGAGCAATTCGGCAGACTTGTTGAAAAAATTGCTTCTGGCCATCACTTAAGCTCTTTAAATAATCAATAGCTTCTCTTAAGGTAACATTGCCACTGGTCGAAAATTTCTCAGTAAATATCTTCAGTTGAGTAGTCAGCTCTACTTCATTGAAATCGTCATCATAAAGTTTTAATACCTCTTGCAACTCCACAGAGTAATCTTTATTATTTGCTGACTTGAGAAGAAGCTCCTCCAAATTTTGATATACTGCATATCCAGGTTGCTCAAATCGATCCTTGATACTAACAGTAGCTAAGTCAAGAGCTTCATAGTATTGAGTCCTGTATAATTCCTCGACACTAGCAGCATGATAACCAGCCCCATCACCTACTTCAAGTCGTATTGGTGCTCGTTTCCTTCTTGGAAAAAATGGTTCTTCTGTATTGGTAGATACTTGTAGTAGTTGTAAATGCTGATAAAATAATTTAAAGTCATCCTCATTTCTCATTTTTTCTAAGGTTTGCAATGTCAGCATACCTATTTCTTGCCCTTCTGCAGCAGATAAAGATTGATTTTGTAGTGTCTTACTGAGATTATCAGTTATAAGAAATATTCTTTCACAAAGTTTCAGCCCAAACAGAAGCTTAAACTTAGACATTTGAGCTTGAATACCTATAATACGGCCCTTTACATCAGGTTGCAAGCTTAACTGCAGACAACTTTCCCATAATTCCTTTAAAACATTGTAATTTTGTAGAATACTATTTATGGATTCACCCCGTACTGTCCATCGTGTTGGACAAAATTTTCGTATCCCAGTACTCCTCTCATCTTCATGTTCTGAAGAAATTTGTTGAATTGAACATTTCTTTTGGGAGAATACTTAATCAACTTAGTGATTTCAAAGGCTGATTCAAGAGCTTCCGAACACACTGTAGACTGCTTCATGGTATACCCTACCGCTAAGTTTAAGGCATGTCCATAGCAATGAGAAAAGATGGCACGCTTTTCTTCTGAAAGTAGTTGTGTAGCTACACCATTTCTTATCCCAGACATGTTGGATGCTCCATCGTAACATTGCCCTCTGCAATCTGAGATGTCAAAGCTAAACCGTAACAAGGTATCTTTGATTGCCTGAACAAGAGTATTAGAACTAATGTTCTCTACTTCATAAATTCCAATGAAGTACTCATGGTCTTCCAGATTTTTAGTAACACATCGGATACATATAGTAAACTGTTCTGTATTCGAAATGTCAGTACATTCATCTGCCATTATTGTGTAACATTTACATTCACGAATAATTCCTGCTAATTTTCTCATAATTTCATGGGCCATCATTCATTCTGAATAACAGGACTTGTATACCTGTCAGTTTTCTTGTTCATCCAAGTTGAAAGTTCCGGTATATCCAAAGCCCGAAGAAGTAATAACTGAATGTAGTTACTGTCAATTTCGGTTTGACTTCCTCTGAAAGGGAGACCCTGCCTAACAAGAAAGCGAATATTTTGAAGAATAGCAAAAAACATTCTTCTGTTAGTAGCCTTTTCTTGTTTATAGGCCAAACTAAGAGCTTCCCCTACCCCACACGAAATATCCCTAGGAAGGGTAATTACTGCATCAACAGCTTCCCGGTGGCACAATGTTGACTGGTGCTTTTTAAAGCATATAGTACCATCTCTCCAGTAAGTAAACCCAGTACTTATAAAAGTTTTCTCTCTTTTTGTGCTAGTCAAAAACTTTCCTTCTGAAGAAGCCTTCATGCATAAATAACAAAACGCTGCATCCAGTTTCACATCATAATGTAACCAGGAATAATCCTCGCACCACTCAGCCCTAAAACTTCTCTCAGTTTTACCAAATTTCCTTTTTGGAAACCTATACATTACATTTGGTTTCATTGAGTATAAATTAGATTCTTCGAGCTCTAACTAACCTGAAAGTCTTGGATGGGTGAAACTTCTCAAGAAGGCTGGTACTTGCACTTGCGGTAGTAGCCATCACGCACAGCCCCGACTGAATAGTCTGGCATCGCCGACCCTTTTCCTTTTATAATAGTGGGTGTGGTGAATTATAATTATCGTGCATCAATTACAATTCGAAGCTTGTGAATACAACCAAAGAAAAAGTAAGTGCAGTCCATTGTGTAACAGGTATCAACTTAGCTAGAGACCAAATATTGGTCGGGCATTTGCCCGACCTGCCCGACCGGTTCCTCCGGCCCTGGGACACAAAATACACAACTTGACCTGCGCCTACACTAAAATAACAAAATACAGAAATACATACACAATGCTTATAATACACACATAAATGTCCTTGTATGACACACACACAAATGTTCTCAATCTCCATGCTTTCTCTTCTATCTTCTCTCTGTCTTCATCTCTTTCTCTGTCTTTCTCTTGTCTGTCATCTTCTCTGTCTCACTTCTCATTCCTCCGCCCACAGCATTGTTAATATTTAAATGGATTAACTGCTTTGGAGGCTGTCACACTTTGACAGAGATATGACTGATTGCCATACAGTAATCACTGTGACCTTCCATTTGAAACACAATTAAGTGATTAGTAAGTATGCATTAGATTGTAATTGAGAAAACTGCAGTGTTAATGTTAAATAGAAATGGCTCTCATATACATAGCCATGAAATATTTAGCCGAATAACCATGGTTTCTTTTTTGCACACACCAAAACTATGGAGCTCGTTTCACTTGCCCATTGACCATAAACCCAATTTATACAAGAGAAGCAATTAAGAGCTTGGTATTATCTGATCACATATTCTTAGCAAAGCTATTTGAAAGAATATTAGCACAGGAAGTTTATGCTTATAAACATTTTGAGCAATTTTTATAAAGTTGTGATGAGTCATTTATATTCCGCCCATTTGTGTACACGTATGGTAACTACTAGCTATAACCATTGAAACATGTATGTAAACTGTCTACGCTGGACCCAAGAGTGCTTTGCTCACTTTTCTCACTTGCAAATAATATCTTTCTTGATTGAACAATACAGTGCACCATTCTTGAACTATACACATGGGAACATTCATTATGTATGTTTCTATTTAGAGCCACCTATTTGGCATGGAATTTATTTTCAGACACTTCATTTGTACTACTCGACAAGGTATTTTTTTTTATGTCTGTGCCAATGTGTTAAACAGTATAAATTATTGCAGAGCTCAATTGACATCTGGTGATACAGAGTCATCCTCCTATGCTGAACTTCTCTTAACGTATGTGCAAGTGAATGTGTTGTGCATTCTCATAATTTATGTTCACAATCTTTCTATCTAGATTAAATCGTTCTCTGTTGGAGCTAGAAAAAGAACATTCCGTACCGCAGCGATGGCTTCCAACTGACAAGCAATACAAAGAATGTGAATATTTCATCATGTTGAATAGAAGAGAACAGTTGCTCGTTGATATTTGGAATGCTGGTCAGAGACGGATGTTTTTACTTCAGCTCAAAAAGAAATACGCCGGCAAGTAGTTGCTATTTCGAATAGATGGCATGTGTATTCATAAGTTGCTTGTATTGCTATAGATGGGCAGAAGATAGCAAAAAGACTTTGTGCTCAAGTATCCAAAGAAACTCGGCAGATTAAGACACTGCTAGGAGAAGTAAATGCCTGTTCAATACTTGATGGTACGGGAGAGATGTCTTTGGTCGAGGCACTGGACCCAATTTATGTTAGAGCGCATTTGAAGTCTTTCAGTTGCACTGGACAGTCCTTAAATGAAGAGGAACTATGTGCTATTAATGCTTTTTTAATGCTTTGCCGGAGCAATGAAGAAATAGATCTTTTAAGAAAAGATGCCCAAAATTGTGTAGAATATTACAAACATAAAAAGACTTGTATTACACGTACAATCGAATTATTGATGAATAGTTCTGACCAATATGCGAAAGGAAGTATCTCACTGCTCTACTCGTATTTGAATACAGTAGAGAAATTGCTGGATCAAAGTCGTTCTGTTCAAGACAAGATAGCTTCAGGTGACTTCCATAATGCCTCCTTTGATGAGGAAAATGATTCATTCAATGAGGAGGAGGAAAATTCTGACAATGAATTTTGTATTGAGTGATGAAACATTTTACACGTGTTGTTATTTTGTTGTTGTTTTCTCTCATCAGTTTGGCAAATCACTATTGAATATTGTATTGTGCATAATACTGAATATATAAGAGGACATTGTGGTCTAGCATGGGGTAACAAACTGATTTGAAGAATATCTAGTTTTGTCTTCAGGTGTAAAATAAATACACTCACTGAACTTAATGATTTATGCACTGAACATTGGCTAACACTTGTTGCCACATAGGAAATGCATTACAGTAAACAGGGCGTGGCTTAATTAAGGCAATATTTTCTCGTGTCACGTTGGGATATTAAGTCCCCCACCCCCCAAGGTTATACCAGTGTTTATTGCACAAGAGACTCATTACTATGGTATTCACACATGAGCAGTACGCAACAAAAATTTATTATTCATTTGGATACTGCATAATATCATTAGTCTGATTGACCATATTAATGCTTGTGGTTGCAGCACTCGGTGTTAAATACTAAATCAACAGAAGATACTCATATTCTCCTTCATCAAATTAATATGCAGTATAAAATGAGTTATGTATCACAAGTCATTATGGATTGGAATAATAAATGTTTTTGGCATTTGTAATTATTTACAATTGAAGACACTCCCTCTGAATTAAGCTATAGAGCAGCTTGTGTGTACACAGTAGTACTTCTCCATATACCCCCCCCCCCCTCCCTTCATTAGAAGCAACTTTTGGCAGTCTGCTACAAGTTTTATACCATAAATAATGTTAATGATGTGAAAGTAAACACTTGAAGACGAAATAATATCAACCTGTTGATTTGAACACCTAAAAATCAACAAAGAATATTGTATCGGCTCATTACTAAGTTGATAATGTGGTAAGTACATTAATTAGCAACTATCATTGTGGTGTATGCAGATATTTTCATATGCACATCAAACACAATAAAGGCTGCATAACTCAAATATCTGTACTAGTCGCACTGTTCTAGTAATCATTCACGAGTGTATTCTGTCAATGCATAGAGCCTTTAGTTCCTCTAATACACTCGCCCCTTTCATCAATATAATTTCATTATGAATTAATTTGAATAACAGTGTAGCATTGTTTTTCAAAGAGAAAATGTGGTGTTTTTGAGGTGAGAGGAAGAGATTGAGATGCATGATAAAGCTAATTGTGAGATATTATAATATCAATGTTCATGAAGAAAAACATGCTTGCATATGTCACACTTCCAATTAGCTCTGTCGACAGTCACAAGAAACAATATTGGCACAGTCAAAATGGAACATCTTCTTGCAGCTTCTACATTGAATCATTGGCCGCAACGAATCTTCTACCATCCTACATGTGCAATTAATTGCATATCTGGATGACCACTTAATTATTTTGCCAAAGCCCACTCTTTTCGCCTTGGATGGGAAAGAAGTTAAAAATCCCTTCTCCAAACACTCCAACAAGTGAGATCTCAAAACTGTGACATCAAAAATACAACTACAGGGACTTCCTCCGTAAACAAGTTCTGTTGCAAAAGCCACAGCAAACAATCCACAATCCGATGAGTTAGACTGCTTTTGAACATCTGCTAGGTCGAAGTGAAACACATCTTCTTTGGGTTTCAGTAAAGAGCATATTGCTTTTTTTGTCTCCGCATTAATGGTTTCTAATGTACTATCATAAACTCGCGCACAATTACGTAACGTGTCTGACTGTGCCACATTGGAAACACAAATCCAATGGTTTCCATTAATATTCATTAGTTGAATAAACTTGGAATTCCTTGGAATCGGAGGAAAGAGAGCATTTCGCTGTGAACACAACGGATGGTTCCAACCATAAATATCTTCGGACTGCCTCTGTAAAAGCATCTGGGCTGCCTGTATAATGCGATCATTGAGCCAATCTGTTTTTGATTCCAAAATTCTCCTGTCACAATGATATAATAGTAGGGAGGGTCGCCACATTTCAGGACTAGACTTAACCGGGCTGTCCGACACTTCAACAACTGATTTAGATGGAGTTGGAGCCACAGTAGTTGTGCAAGGGGTTGGTAAAAGAGTAGTACGAACATTTTGGGATGGCATTCGCAAGAGTATCTGGGATGCAGTCTGAAGCAAACAAGAGATTGGTTTTACCATTGGTGATGCATGCGCAGCAAATTGTGGATTGGATGTACCTGTCGTGGATTGGAGACTGGATGTATGTGGCGTGGATTGACTGGATGTACATGGCGTGGACTGGAGATTGGATGTACGTGGCTTGGATTGGAGACTGGATGTACCTGTCGTGGATTAGAGACTGGATGTACGTGGCGTGGATTGACTGGATGTACATGTCGTGGATTGGAGACTGGGTGTACGTGGTGTGGATTGGAGACTGGATGTACATGGCGTGGACTGGAGACTGGATGTACGTGGCTTGGATTGGAGACTGGATGTACGTGGTGTGGATTGGAGACTGGATGTACGTGGCGTGGATTGGAGACTGGATGTACGTGGTGTGGATTGCAGACTGGATGTATGTGGCGTGGATTGGAGACTGGATGTACGTGGCGTGGATTGGAGACTGGATGTACGTGGCGTGGATTGGAGACTGGATGTACGTGGCGTGGATTGGAGACTGGATGTACGTGGCGTGGGAGACTGGATGTACGATTGGAGACTGGATGTACGTGGCGTGGATTGGAGACTGGATGTACGTGGCTGGATGTACGTGGTGTGGATTGGAGACTGGATGTACGTGGTGTGGATTGGAGACTGGATGTACGTGGTGTGGATTGGAGACTGGATGTACGTGGTGTGGATTGGAGACTGGATGTACGTGGCGTGGAGACTGGATGGAGACTGGATGTACGTGGCGTGGATTGGAGACTGGATGAGTGTGCAGATGTTGTAGAATTAAATGTTGTTGAAAATGATGATGCGGAGGAAATTGTTACAGTTGAGACAGGACTACTATGTGTTGGATGTGCTTGGTTATCTTCTGTATACACACAACAATTAAATCGCAATTATATACAATAGTCCAGCAAAACAATTTACTGCAAATATAAAAATGTCCACCAAATATTTTTTTTTTCTGGAAGTACATAGAAATTTAATCAATGAGTCTTTAGTGGCAGTGTGTGGCAATCTAGTAGTGACAGATTTGTTTCCTCAATGACAGTACATTAATATCTACGGTTACTTTGGTCGAGCAAATCTAAGTACTCAAGAGTTGCAACAACCAAAGCCTCTCTATATTTCATGCCAACAATCACGTGTTCTACATTCACTCTTCATCCAGTCATAACCCACAAAACTTACATTTAATGAAATAAGAATACTCTACTCAGTGTTTATAATATCTTGTATTACATGTGTATTATTATGTACAATTTAGGTCTAGTAGGAAATTTTTTATATATTTATGACGATTAACAGACAATTTTTCATTTACCGTGAATATTAGAGGAAGCTGTTGAGAGAGATGTAGTACATGGTAGCCAGAGAGATCCTCCAAACACATTCTCTATGATAGCAAAATAATGTCAATAATATCCACTTTATTCTGGCTACTAAAGTAAGTTAAATTAAAAAAATAACATGTAGCAGGCAGAGTCACCAAACCATTCCTCATACTCTGCCACTCACTCTAATCACCTCACGTAAACCTCATTTAATACTGTATCCCTTTACCTTTTAGACTATCCATAGGCCATATACCCGCCTTCTCAAGAAAGTCTGTCAACTAGCGGGCATAGCAAAGTTAGCAAGTGAGTCACAGGGTAACACAATAGAGATTCCACAATATTCTCTTTTTTTTTGCATATGTGCGACCCATTTATTTTTTCACCCATGTGACTAGTTGGTAAGGTTTTCGTTTAAACAAACAAATGGAGTACAGTAATAAACCTGTAGACCATTCTGTAATGACCTTCCAGCTTTAACCCTTTCGATGCCGTAACCGCATATATGCTGGCGAGAACAGGTCCGCGTTCTCCAAATAAAAATAAAAAATCTATTTTAGATTAAGCCATCATTTCTTTTTTATACGTAAAGTGGACGTTGTACTTTCCTTAAAAACAATATTGAACCCGTACGGGTAGGCTAAGTATTTTTTTAATGTCTGAAAACGGAGATTGAGAAATTTTTTGACCGAGAATTTTCAGAACGCCTAGCACTCAGTTTTTTTGTTGCCTACGGACATCAAACACTCAAAATAGAAAGTATGAAGCCTATAGAGAGTCCCTCAGCATTTTTGAAGAATTATGGATACATTTTTTCCTACCGGACATCGAGAGCAATCGATTAAGCTCCTTCCTCGAAGACTCGATCCTCGAAACCTGCTGTAAGACGGGCTGGTTCCAGTTCTTTTTCAGGCTTTTAGAAGCTTATTTTGTTTGTTACTCATTACAAGGCTATAGCTACCTACTTTATATGCCTGGCTGTTTGTTTGTGGACTTTTGCGGTTGCTTTGCGGTTTAAAAATCAAATTGAATTCTAAAAGACGCCCGAAGTGCTGAAGAAAGTTGGCGTCGAAAGGGTTAAAAATCAGGCAAGGCCCTGGGAAGACCTAAAACACCTGAACTTTTGTTTATTTGTCAACTGCCAAAAAATATAGCAGACTCTGAAAGACCACACATACTACCTACATGTAACTTACCTACAAGTACCAATGATCGCATGACATCAACCACTTGAGGTTCTGTACATTTTGTACATGTAGTGGTATATGCTGTCTGTATGTCATCCGCAAGGAAACCATAGGCAAATGCTCTGTACCCAATATTCTGCAGCTGTTCCATCTACATACACGCAAAAGAAAAAGCACCACTCATTAACAACTAGTTTGGTCACATAAGCAAGTAGGTTTGGTAATTGCTGGTGATAACACAATTAGTGTGAATAGTTTGTACCGCCAGTGCTTACTATCAGAAGTAGATACAAATAGAAATGGTCAACCTATTTCCCGCCAGTTATTAAATTTACAATTGCATTTAAATACACAGAAAAGTATTGAATACCTTCTTCTGTATCATTCTAAAAATTTTCGTGCCTTCTTTTATTCTTTGAGCTACTGTCATGCTTTGTTCCTCCACCAGTTCTGATGCAACAGCATTTAGTCCGGTCTTTTCTTCCACATCAAGAGCCTCATATCTCACACTAGCTGCCATAGTTAGTGCTGCAGCTCCATTCTTTCTGGCATTTTTGCCTTCTGTATAGGTAAACATATGATTTGACTATACAGAAGAAATCAACAATAGCAACTAGATAAGATGTTTGACTGCTAGGCATGCAGAGGTACACATGTACTTCATAACCAAACTCTGTATTTACTATGAGCATGTTATAGCTACTGGATACTGAGTGTACTAGTAAAAGAAGCATTACAATGGCAAGCAAATAATGACTAGTCGCTACTGCATTACAGTCATCATACTGATTCTAAATAAAGAACAATAGCCAACAGACACAGCCAAGAACAAGCAAATTAGATCACAAATAAAAAAAAAAAATGCTCTGGGCTACTAGCTGTATAAAACAATCGTTACAATATAATTAGCTATTACTAGGGCCGACTTGGATTTAAATTTTTTTTGTTAGGCCAGGAAGTAGATGTGACCTAACACAGGATGTAGGTGTGTCAATGATCAAGTGTAAAGCAGGGTGTATTGAATAATAAATACTACATACTAAGAACTAGCACAATATAAGATATCAATAATTTTGTTAATTTCTGCAGGGACCATGGAAGCAAGGTCACTTCAAAGAGCCCAATTGAAATCAAATGCTTGAACTTCAAAGCACTTAATCATAAATTTCAGAGAACACAGTCGGTAGTTCATAATAACAAGCAAAGGCCAGAGCTCGTCTGATATTGTAGTGGCTGGAAGTGGACAAAATTGCATGAACCGAAATTCTACTACGAGATGACCACGAGAGACACGAGTGATCTCCGCAAGTTTCTGTTAGGCATGCCCACTTTAATTAGCTGTTCAAGCCCAGGGCGTACTTCACCAATTAAAACTACACAAACATGGTCTGGCTCAAGTCGGACTGGTGGGACTAGTGATGCTGCCTCTGATTACTTTGTGAATATGCCAAGTGGAGGAGAGTCATACAGAAATACAAGCGCCCCGCACACGTTGATCATGTGATGCAATGTTAAGGCCTTCACAGCCTCAAACAAGGATTATTGTACACCATGAATTGGTATATAAAGTATCCCAAAAAGGGACATCTTGTGACAGACAAACAATACTAGGGATGACTGTATATCTGATATATTACAATGCAATGACAGATGGCCAATGTACAGTAACCCTTGCAGCTGAACAATTAATCAAGCACGAAATAAGAACAAACAGATTGTAGGCAGGCTTCAGGAATTTTGGTTTGAACTGGTATATGGCTTGAGGAGGAGGGCAGAGGGACTGGCTATATATGTGTAGATATGCACACATGATGCAATTTACACATGGATTAACTTAATTCACATCAAAACATGTGTATGAGCTGGGGGGATGGGGGGGGAGGGGGGGAAGCTGTCCTCTTTGTTCACCATTACTAAAGAAATTATGGTTGCTGTTTTTCTTCTTTCTGCTTATTAGTATGCTTAAATTCAGCTATATTTGTGAAGGGGGTGAGGGCATAATCCTAATCCAGTGTTTCTCTTTTTATCAAAAACTAGTCTATTGGAAATGGATATACAATACATTTTTAAGAAATCGATCGATCTTTTCTCGACATTACGCACGCCGCGTTGTGCCCGGTTTTCCCATAGACGGTCACATATAATCTGCCTGAAAAAATTCACCCCAGAAAGGTACGTACCTTTTAATGTTACCTACTCTGCCTTAGGGAAATGCCATAGCTGGGCTGTACACAGAAAAGGGACAAAACAACTTTCCTAGATTTAGGAGGGGCAATGAAAGTAAAATATAACACATTCAAAGACCCTCATAGTTGGTATCATGACTTCATGATGCATAGTCAACATAGCCTGGCATAGCCGACCCTATACTTCTATTATTGGGGACGTGGGGAAGGAAAGTGTCTGGGGACATGGCCGTACTAAATTTGTTCTAGAGGAATGTGGAAGTGGTAAGTGCCCTGCCCCCCTCCCCACTTTGACATCTGAATTTCTACCGCAATAGATGCAGATCGACTTTCCGACTCTTTTTTTTTTTTTTTAAGTTTCTGTAGCTTTTGCTGACAGATTACTATGCTATCACAGCGTTGCTGGTGGAGGTGATCACACCTCTAGTGACACGTTCCAACAGACTACAATCTGCTTTGAGTGTCTCCTTTTCCACCATGCTTGCTAAACCTAGCTGCGAAAGAGTGGCCGACACGTACAGGAAGTTAGACAGAAAATAGCCATACTTGCTAAACCTAGCTCTGAAAAGGTGGTCGACAGTATAGGAACTTTTATATGTGGTTGAGGAGGGCCATTCCCAGTAATTTGCTAATGGTAATTGACCGCCGCAATGTATGCAGCAGAACAAATTTGGTATGGCCATGTTGCCAGACCCTTTCCTTCCCCACGCCCCCAATAACAAAAGGAAAAGGGTTGGCTACGCCAGACTATAGTCAGCATAGTCGTACTAAAAGATTTCTAGGAGGAGGCAAATACTTTTTTAATTTGACATAAAGCAACAATCCCTCTCATTGCACAAATGCTCTGGGTTAGCTTCAAATTAAAATTACTCCGTATTGTTGAATTTTTTTACGGACTTTAAGTACAAAGAAAAGAATATAAATAAGCTGCGTATTCATTTTGGATTTAGCTGTAGTGGTGGCTTACTCAGAACTAAATACATTATAGCAAACATTACCAGGAAATCCCAGTAAAGTTTTTTTTTTAATCTTGCATGCTATTAGTAGCTTTCATGACCATTATTAGATAGCTACGTGAATGCCCCAGTTTGCTGCTAAAGCTTAATCACATCCCAACATAAAAATATACCTTCAGAATGCCCAAATTCTTACTGAAACATCTGCCATGCAGAAAGCTTTGGTTTCTTCAGTGGTGGTAGCACCGGCTCCTCTGACAGTGCATGGCTTCGGACATAATTTTTTTTCTTCACCCACCGCTAAAATAATGCATCAATTTTGATAAAATTTGTCTGATTATTTTAAGATCATCTTACTTTGACTTGTTCTACTGAAAGGCCAGTTTCAAGTGCAGCTTTCTCTAACAGTATTGAGTCTTTTCTTGAGCACCCTTTCATTCCCATTTCATAGTAGTATTTCAGCCTGTTAATCTGTTCTGCGCTGTGTCTAATAGGATTCCTTCCTTTCTCAGTAGGTGGTACAGTTAAACAGGATTCATTGCGGCATTCCTCATCCATGACGTATTATTCCACTACACATACATAAGGCTTCTAGAAAGAAAACGGATGTAGTTGTCATTAGGTAAGCCGTGGCCATGGCCACACCCACTTTACGTGTGACACACCCACAAAAATTGGAACTTTTTGAGCCGAAACCGACACGAAAGTTCCTTAAATTTTAGCAGTGGGCTGCTCAAAAAGTTCCTGAACCGGGTGGCGAATCAGCTTTTTGTTTCTTGAAAAGCAAGTATTTTCGCAGGAATTTTCTCACACTTTGGAGCTTAAGTATAAAGTAAGGCTTGCTTAATGCTGTAGTTTCAGAATAAACTGGGGTCAAGCCTAAAAAGCCGTGTTTTTTGGAGAAAAGAGTTCCCCGCACGCGCGTTTAAAGGGCATACGTACCATCCCACATACATATGTTATAGTTATAAACCAAAATTGAGGTTTGTATGCGTTTTATAAACTCCGAGACACGAGGGCGCAGCCCGAGTGGCGAGGATTTATAAATCGAAATACAAACCTAATGATTTTGGTTTATAACTATTTTATAGCCAGAACATAAACAACGAGCAAAGTATAGCGTTAGCTATCTTAGTAATTGTATTAAAGTACCCAAACTCTTCATTATTCCATTTTGCTTTGATCTGCCTTCTACCATAATTATGGTTGCTAAGAACTATATCAGACTTTTCCCCGCTAATACATTTTCTTACGAGCATACCAGACTGTATCAGATTTATAGTTCTTAACGACAAGCGCGGTCGCTCGGGTAACGGGCTATAAATACATATAACATATACCCAATTTTGCATTATCCACCCCTAATACTGTCTCGCTCGCTTCGCTCGCTCGCCAACTAGTGGTGTGCTTGAGCACAAATGGCGAGCGAGCCTAAAGACTATACTATTTTTATTGACTTCTAACACTGAAGCTACTGAAAATAAGGTCCAGTTTTTTAATTTAGCATACAGGGTAAAGGGATTTCAGTGCCATAATAACAACTCTCTGCAACTGCTTGAATTGAAGGGAAAAAACAACATAACACAAAACAATACACGTTATTTAAAAGTTTTCTTTGTGATATTCTTTAGCTAAGTAGTGGTTGTAACACACAATGCTTTGACACAACTGGACATGCACCTACACAGACTTACCTTCGCAGTAGTCTAGTGGACAATGTATTTTCAGGTAAATACTGTGCGCACGGCTTATAACCATGACAAAGAGCGCATTGACTTACCACCGCCACTAACTCGAATAGAAATGGAAGTCCCTTAAGTTGTCAAGTTTTAACTGCACCCGCAAAAGAATTCAAAACGGTAAACAATTCAATTTCTAGGGTGATACGGGTACTGATCGATAAACCAGAAAATTCCGTTTAGTGCAATTTGGGACGGTAAAACGCGAGGGTCAAAGTACAAAATGACATACGTACGTCCAAACATATATACAAACTAGTGGTGTGCTTGAGCACAAATGGCGAGCGAGCCTGTTAGTTAGGTAACATAAAATGTTACTATTTTTAGCTTTCTTCATGCAAACACTATAATAGCAGTTATGACATTTGATTTCAGCAAACAAATACAAAATCACTCTCTTACCTGATTAATGGTAACTTTTGCAGTATCAAACATCAACCATTCTGATAATCTCAATCACCAGTAACTCTTGAACAAGCTCTCAGCTACGATAAAAAATAAACCAGTGTTTTTATTTTGTAATTTTAGCCAACAAATATGGAATTACTACTTACCTCATTCTTGAGTATTGATAACTTCTGTAGTATCAAATTGAAGTTACTTTGACCATCTGAATTACCTCGAATTCTTGACAACAAGCTCTCACCTACAAAAACAAAAGACAATCAATTTTAGCACACAAATACAAAATTACTTTCTTATCAATTTCTTGAGCAGTGGTAACTTTTGTAGTACTAAATTTGAGCCAATCTGACTATTTGAATTTACCAGTCACTGTTGACAAGCTCCTAGCTACAAAAAAGAAAGGCCAGAGTTAATTTTGCATATTTAGCTAACAAATATGGAATTACGTACTGACCTCAGCTTCCCTCTAGAAGTAGTAGCTTCCTTAGCATTAATACTACGGCATTCTGACTATCAACGGCTCTTGACAACCAACAACCGGCACTCCGTATCCCCCCATAAAACAGCGAAGTTTTGAAATTAAGTCTGGAAAAAAGTCTTCAATGCCATAGTAACCTGTCGAATCAACTTTTTGTTTCTTGAAAAGCAAGCATTTTCGCAGGAATTTTCTCACACTTTGGAGCTTAAGTATAATGTAAGGCTTGCTTAATGCTGTAGTTTCAGAATAAACTGGGGTCAAGCCTAAAAAGCCGTGTTTTTTGGAGTAAAAGGTTTCCCGCGCGCGCGTTAAAAGGGCATACGTACCATCCATACATACATACATATTATATACTAGTGATGTGCTTGAGCACAAATGGCGAGCGAGCCTAAAGACTATACTATTTTTATATGAATGATTTTGACTTCTAACACTGAAGCTACTGCAAATAAGGTCCAGTTTTTTAAATTTAGCATACACCGTAAAGGGATTTGTGGTGAATGACCTGCAAACCCAAGTCACCCCTCACTAAATTAGTTCCCAACTCTAACTCGTCGACCCTTACCGGGCGGATCATTTATATTTCACTTAGTCAGCATTAATTTTACCCGACTCTATCGTAGTTGTGGCGCTGCGCCCGAGGTTTTATATATTGTGGCCAAGGGCAAAGCAATAATCAGAATGTGTGTGTTGTCAAATTGAAGTTGTATCGTGTTTTAATTAAAAACTAAACAAACTCGTTGACCGTGGCGTTGGGCGGGCGAGGATAAGGGCTGACCCTCAATCAGATAACCCCCTCCGAAGTTCCTCTTCACGTCGCCATTCTCTGGTGGCAGGCTACCATCCGGCGGACGCACAACAGGATTTCAGTGCCATAGTAACAACTCTCTGCAACTGCTTGAATTGAAGGAAAAACAACAACAAAACAATACACGTTATTTAAACGTTTTCTTTGTGATATTCTTTAGCTAAGTAGTGGTTGTAACACACAATGTTTTGACACAACTGGACATGCACCTACACGGACTTACCTTAGCGGTAGTCTAGTGGACAATGTATTTTCAAGTAAATACTGTTGCGCACGGCTTATAACCATGACAAAGAGCGCATTGACTTACCACCGCCACTAACTCGAATAGAAATGGATGCACCCGCAAAAGAATTCAAAACGGTAAACAATTCAATTTCTAGGGTGACACGGGTACTGATCGATAAACCAGAGGATTCTGTTTAGTGCAATTTGGGATGGGGTCGACCACATAACTAACACAAAAACGCGAGGGTCAAAGTACAAAATGACATACGTACGTCCAAACATAATTGGCGAGCGAGCGTAGCGAGCGAGACACTTACAGGGGTAACACAATCGAAAATCGGGGATGTTAGTTTATTTATTTATTTATTTATTTATTTGTATATATGTATGGACGTACGTAAGGCATTTTTGTACTTTGACCCTCGCGTTTTTGTGTTAGTTCGGTTGCCGACCCCGTCCAAAATTGCACTAAACAGAATCCTCTGGTTTATCGATCAGTACCCGTATCACCCTAGAAATTGAATTGTTTACCTTTTTGAATTCTTTTGCGGGTGCAGTTAAAACTTGAAAACTTAAGGGACTTCCATTTCTATTCGAGTTAGTGGCGATGGTAAGTCAATGCGCTCTTTGTCATAGTTATAAGCCATGCGCAACAGTATTTACTTGAAAATATATTGTCCACTAGACTACTGCGAAGGTAAGTCTGTGTAGGTGCATGTCCACTTGTGTCAAAGCATTGTGTGTTACAACCACTACTTAGCTAAAGAATATCACAAAGAAAACTTTTAAATAACGTGTATTGTTTTGTTGTTGTTTTTTTCCTTCAATTCAAGCAGTTGCAGAGTGTTAGTTGTTACTATGGCACTGAAGTCCCTTTACCCTGTATGCTAAATAAACAAACTGGACCTTATTTTCAGTAGCTTTAGTGTTAGAAGTCAAAATCATTCATATAAAAATATTATAGTCTTTAGGCTCGCTCGCCATTTGTGCTCAAGCACATCACTAGTATACAAACAAATAAACAAACATCCCCGATTTTCGATTGTGTTAGCCCTGTAAGTGTCTCGCTCGCTACACGCTCGCTCGCCAATAACATATACCCGATTTTGCATTATCCACCCCTAATACTGTCTCGCTCGCTACGCTCGCTCGCCAATAAACAAACATCCCCGATTTTCAATTGTGTTACCCCTGTAAGTGTCTCGCTCGCTACGCTCGCTCGCCAATAATAGCTGGTAGGATTTTGTCATGTAAATGAAGCTCAAAACAGAAACTGGTATGGCAAACTAAATGGGCCTGTTCTATCTATTTTAGAAAAACCAAGAATGCTTCATTGCAATCATCATCAAGTACAGAACAGTATTTAGTTTCCTTTCTGCTGTGAAGCCACACCTACTTCCATAAGTACACGCTGCATAGATGGACTGGAACCCTAATGAGAATATCTTCAAGTCGAGAAGCTAAGACCCACTAGTTCTACTTCACATATTAATCACAAGACCAGTGCTTGTTTCAGCATACTGATCAGTCATACACACGTTATATGAAGTAAAGACAATCTACATGGTCTATTCTACCTAAGTACTAAGACTTCGGACCCAAGAACTGGTACTAACCAAGGGCATGGGCTGGAGAGGCTAGAATTCTCCCAAAATTTTGAAAGCAAAATATTATTATAACTGTAGTATGTTTTAAGACAATGCAGACTTTTGTAATAAGCTTGTGACATCAGCAGATGTTGGTCATATTCCTTATAAAATATCACCCAAATTCAGGGTTTCTCAGCCGACCATTTCATTGCGGTTAGAAAGATGTTTTGATATGGTTGAGAATCCTAACAAAGTAGTAGTAGTACAACTTCCCAAGTCTCAGTAGAAGCCAATAAAGTATTTGTGGTTTCCTGGGTGAGGCCAAACCCGTACTATTCTAAACGCAAGCATAATGCAGTGGTGTGTGTAACATTAGTTGGCAATATTTTCCTGTTATACCTGAAGTAAGTATGGAAATTGGCCTATTACAATTGCAGCAATTTGAGCTGACATCAGCATTGAAGAATGTAAATCTAACAAGGTTTTCCAGAGAACTGTGCAAGTTCAGGATCATCCAGAATCAAGCTGTGAGTGACTTCATCAGTTTAGATGAAAGGGTGGAGTCTACAGTAAAGGTGAGGTACTTGATACAACTCGTCTGTGATAAGGTATGTCAGGAGAATTGGTTGTTTGATAGTGTATTGAAAATACTAAAGAGTATTGGTGAATTGAAATCTGTGGGGGAGAATTTGGAAAAGTTGTACAATGCCAAAGAGCCAACACAAGTTCAGGTATCTGACAGGATACTTACAGAACAAGATATTCCTGTTCTTATGAATGAGCTGGCTAGTGTAGCTCACAGATGGAAAGATATAGGTGTTGCTCTGAATGTTCCCATTACTAAACTGAAGGATATTTCAAAAGAAGAATCCTCTAAAATAAAGCTCTATGAGATTCTTAATGTATGGATTGTAGAAGGAACTCTGTTAAAACCAGTTTCTCTTACAAAATTTAAAGAAATATTGAAAGGCCCTATAGTAGAGCTGCCAGCTATTGCTGATAAACTTTGTTTTATAAACCCTTTACCCTCTTCCAACAGGCTTTGTTTAGATATAACTCCTAATATTCATGAAAGAGTTTTAAGTCAGTCCTTGGACACTGTTGTAGGCTATGGCAAGCCCACTCTCCTTGAAGTTCAGGTTCATTCCAATAAACCAGTAACTTATCAGTGGACTAAAGATGGCCAGCCATTACTTGAGGGCACATCTTATCAAGGTACATCTTCCAGTATACTTCTAGTAAGCCACAGGAATATGGCCAGTCAGCATATAGAAGGAAGATATGTGTGTGAAGTAGAGGGTATTGGGAGGTCAAGGGAGATAGCAGTAACAATAGAGTATCCTGATAGAATTCAGTGTCTCTTAGACAAATACATCCCTCTCAGTGAAGTTCCGAAAGATACATGGCCTCCAGTAGGAACAGAATCTTTTGTAGAACTTGCACTTATAAAAAGAGAATCAAATAACTTGAAGGAGTACGATTATTCAGTGCGAGGAGACATGGACGATATTTTAAGTAAGAAAGAAAAAATTAGTTATAAAGAATGTTTTGGCAAGTATATAAGTGGAGTTTTACTAGTAGTTGAAGGTCGTCCAGGTGTCGGGAAGACTACTCTAGCTCACAAAGTCACTAGAGACTGGAGTACAGGGGGAAATGTTTTAGTAGGAGCAGACCTTGTGTTTCTTGTCTCTCTCAGAATATTAAATGTGAGAAAAAGAGATAGTAATTTGTCAGAGTTGTTGGAAGATTTATTTAATGCAGTAGATGGAGACTTAATGAAATATTTAGAATCCCAGAAAGGTAACAAAAGTTGCTTTATACTAGATGGACTAGATGAATACCAGAATTACAGCAATAAAAATAACATTATTTGCGACTTGATCAGCAAAACGCTTTCAAAAGCAATGGTCATTGTATTTTCCCGTCCAGTTGGCAATAAGAAATTAAAAAATTGTGGGGACAAGCGAATTGAAATTCTTGGTTTTAAAAGAGGTCAGATAGATCATTACATTAGCACATATTTTCAAAATGAACCTGACAAAGCAGATCATCTTAAGAAATATCTAGACCTCCACATTAATGTGCTACACATGTGTTATCTTCCTGTTCATGCAGCTATGATATGTTATATATACACTCAATGTAAAGCTGATAATATACCAGTACCAAACACAGAAACTGAGATTTATGAGCGTTTCACATTACTCACAATTATACGCAAAATCATGCAAGAAGAGAATTCAGATACTCCTACTTCTCTACAACATTTAAATGCAGAATGTAAAGATTACTTTAAGAAGATTTGTGAACTAGCATTTAGGATGACTGTAAATTCTGAACAAGTTTTTGAAAGGAAAGACACAGACCCTAAACTGTCAGATCAATATGACTCAGATGGTCCTTCTCTTGGCCTAGTAACAGTAGATTCAGCAGCTAAGCTTTACAAAATTCAAGATTTTTATACTTTTCTACATCTGACATTCCAAGAGTATCTTGCAGCATATCACTTATTTAGTCAGCCTGAAGATCAGCAACTCAATATCATAGACCAGCATAAAGAAAATGCGGCAATGCTAGTAGTGTGGAAATTTTATTGCGGTCTGATGGGGCAACAAACTCAAATATTTCACAAACAAGTGCAGACTATTTTCAGCTCTAAGCATGCAGATATTCTATATAGAGTCCACTGTGCCTTTGAATCTCAGCAATCTGTAGCCTGTGATGCTGTAATAGATTATGGAGAACAACAACAAAGTTCCCTTTCTTTTAAAGAAATTTTTTTTACACCAAGTGACTACAATGCCATTGGCTATGTTATCTCAGAAGCAACTCATCCAACACTAGCATTAGAATTTTATTCCTGTAGACTGCAGGAAAGTGGAGTAGAACATTTAATTCTAACTAGTAGTCACAGGTTAGGAGAAATAAAAACATTCATATTTCATTCAGAAACCTCAGAACTAAACCAGTTCAGTATTCTTAACTCTCTTTTGAGTAGAATGAAGTCATTAGAAATTCTGGATTTGTTAAAAACTTCGTTATTTTTAAAGGCTATTGAAACACTTGCAACAAATGTTACACTACAACAGTTAAAGTGCTTAATAATACAGCTTCCTGTAATACTCCCATTCAGACCCAAAATAAATATTGGAAGAATCTTGAATTTTTTGGGATTTGGTTGTAACCTGGGTACCATCAATTATTTTCTGTCAGCAGACGAATTAAAGGAAATTGATTTGTGTAACTTTGAACTGCGAAAAAGTCCCAATCTTAACTTTTATCCTCATTGTACTTCCTTCAATTTAGTGAACTGTGGAATTGAAGATGACATGATTTCATCACTCGCTGAAGCTCTTAAGAAATGTAATTCAGTAGAGAAACTTGTCTTAGATTTCAATAGAATATCTGGTGAAGGAGCCACAGCATTAGTTCCCATCATTTCTAATCTGAAGCACTTGTCTATGAAATGTAACTTCATTGACGACAGAGGAGCCAAGTCGTTAGCCAGTGGTCTTCTACAGGGAAATACTGACTTAGTCCACTTAGATCTAGAATGTAATAGCTTTGGAGACGAAGGAGCCATAGCTATAGCCAGTGCTGTAAGGCATTTAGATATCAGTCTTTACCTTTGGAATGCTAAGATTACAGAAGAAGGAGCTACTTCTGTTTTAGGCTATGTCAGTTCTACTAATGTACACTCTCCACAGATGTGTGACTTTAGAGGAATAGATACAGATGATCCAGAGAGTTATAGTAGAGCACTTGAATGTTGTACTTCTCATACACGAATAAAATATTCTGTTAACAGTAGACCAAGCAGTAAATGTGAAGAAAGATTGAAGAGTTTTAAAAATTTAAGGGAGCTACAGTTAATCTGTGAAATAAGTGATGAAGAGAATAAGCACTTTTATAGGAACACGTTGGTGGCATTTGAAAGCGTGGAAGGTTTTGTTAATTTGCAGGAACTTACTATTATTGGTTCAGGTTATTCATTCTTGAGACATTGGAGTGAAATTGCTGTTGTACTTGCAACTAGTCTTAAGTCTTGTACTAACTTACAAACACTGGAAATCAGCAATAACAGTATTGGTTCAGAGGGTACAGTTGCACTAGCTGATGGCCTCAAGTCTTGTACTAACTTACAAACACTGAATATTAGTAAGAACAGTATTGGTTCAGAGGGTGCAGTAGCACTAGCTGATGATCTCAAGTCTTGTATTAACTTACAAACACTGGGTATTAGTTTGAACGGTATTGGTTCAGAGGGTGCAGTAGCACTAGCTGATGGTCTCAAGTCTTGTACTAACTTACAAACACTGAATATTAACTATAACAGTATTGGTTCAGTGGGTGCAGTAGCACTAGCTGATGGTCTCAAGTCTTGTACTAACTTACAAACACTGAATATTAGTTTGAACAGTATTGGTTCAGAGGGTGCAGTAGCACTAGCTGATGGTATCAAGTCTTGTACTAACTTACAAACACTGAATATTAGTTATAACAGTGTTGGTTCAGAGGGTGCAGTAGCACTAGCTGATAATCTCAAGTCTTGTACTAACTTACAAACACTGGATATTAGCTATAACCTTATTGGTTCAGAGGGTGCAGTAGCACTAGCTGGTGGCCTCAAGTCTTGTACTAACTTACAAACACTGAATATTAGTAAGAACAGTATTGGTTCACAGGGTGCAGTAGTACTAGCTGATGGTCTCAAGTCTTGTACTAACTTACAAACACTGGATATCAGCGATAGTAGTATTGATTCAGAGGGTGCAGTAGCACTAGCTGATGGTCTCAAGTCTTTTACTAACTTACAAACACTGGATATTAGCTATAACCTTATTGGTTCAAAGGGTGCAGTAGCACTAGCTGGTGACCTCAAGTCTTGTACTAACTTACAAACACTGTATATTAGTAAGAACAGTATTGGTTCACAGGGTGCAGTAGCACTAGCTGATGGTCTCAAGTCTTGTACTAACTTACAAACACTGAATATTAGTAAGAACAGTATTGATTCACAGGGTGCAGTAGCACTAGCTGATGGTCTCAAGTCTTGTACTAACTTACAAACACTGAATATTGAATAGAACAGTATTGGTTCAGAGGGTGCAGTAGCACTAGTCTAAGGCCTCAAGTCTGTCTCTAACTTATAGACACGGGTTATTTAGAGCAATATTAATTCAAGTTCAGTCTACAATCATTTATATCATTTATGGAATCAAAGCTCTGACCAAGTGTTTATTCTTTATAGGCTATAAACTCTGGATTTGTTTTAAAGAGTAACTTAGCACTGCATATAAACACTAAAATGATGCAGCGACATTTCGGTCTTGATCATATACTCTACTAGTGATCAATGTTGTATTTTGGTCTATATTAGTTGCTAAGTAAAAAAAAAGCATTTAAACATGTTTTTTTGCTAGTCAATGAACTTACATGTAGAGGAGTGCAGCAATAATTGATTGCCATAAATAATCGGCCGCCTAAACTCATCTATTTTAATTAAATTTTGACCTTATGCATGAAGTACAGACCGAGAGGTGTGCGGATAACAGAAATGTTAGATAACTGAACACCATAGACAATGTATTATATGTATAAAGAAGTGGAATTGTCAAGCAACTTTTTTTTGTGTTCGCACGTCTACTATTTGATTTTCGGTTATTTGTTAAATTGAAGTGGTCAGATAATTGAAGTTGAGATAACTGAAGTTCTACTGTATATGAAAGTGTCCTAGGGTATTAGTGAGTGTGTAGAGAGGCTTTTCCCATCTTTGTACCATGGGTGTCTTCCATTCATTAACTAATCAGTGCAATAGCAGGAAAGAGATGGAGTAGTAATAGGAAGACCCCGCCTTCTCGCAAGAAGATTTAACGCAAAAAAGAAACTCTTGGGACACCCTCTCAGGATCAGTACAGGCAGAGGATACAAATAAACCAATGCTTGGAGCTATTAAAACAGTGAAGGAAGGCAGGGTGACATTAAATAGAACTACAGTAGAACCTCTCTTATCCGGGCACCTTGGTTTCAAGGGGTGCCTGTATCTCAGATTTGCCCATATCTATCTCAGAATGCATTCAAAATAGTGCTGCCAGCTGAACTGCCTATCCAAAAGCAGCTGTCAAATTTGCTAGTTGGGATACTTTACCTAACCACAAGGTACATAGCAGCTGCCCGGTAGAGGGAGGTGCCCGTAACTTGGGAGTCCGGATAAGGGAGGTTCTACTGTACACTAGAACATTATGTGCCCAAGGCTACATTGAGTTATTGTTGATGAGAAAGAGTGGCTCATGGATGTAAATCAGGCATACCACCATTATTAACATCTGCGGAAGGACGGAGATATATGATTGGTTACGATTAAGAAATGGGAATATTGTTCAAAGCCCTCAAGGTTCAATTTTGCAGAAAATGGGTGGTTAAGAAATGCTGGCCAAGCTTGCTCTGTGGTAAAGCAGATCACCATATTAGCATGTGTCGAATGTGCAGGCCCAGTTATCCTACCAATGGTTATTTTGAGTGACTTGATCAGAGTGGACCAAGGCTCCAAGCACTTTGTAGGGAATATCAGACAAATCATGGACAAGGAGCTTTTCAGTTATTGGCTAAAAGATCTGACAATACGAAGTATTTCACCTACTCGGCCAATTCTTCTACTCTTAGACGGGCACTCTGCTCATTATGACCCAGAAATAGTGTGGTAATGAAATATCAATTTTTCTCACTGTTTGGAACACAACTACTCGACCTGAAAGCATTATCTCTGGTTTTAAGAAAACTGGAATATATCCCTTTGATCTATTGCAGCCACACACTCAATGTCATCTCCTACTTCTATTGCAGCTACACCCTCAGTGTCGTCTCTACTTCTATTGCAGCCAAACCAACAGTGTCATCTCCTGCTTCTATTGCAGGCACACCCTCAGTGGCGTCTCTACTTCTATTGAGGCCACACACGCAGTGTGGTCTCCTACTTCTATTGCAGCCACACACTCAGTGTAATCTCCTGCTTCTATTGCAGCCACACCCTCAGTGTCGTCTCTACTTCTATTGAAGCCACACACGCAGTGTCGTCTCTACTTCTATTCCAGCCACACCCTCAGTGTCATCTCCTACTTCTATTGCAGCCACACCCTCAGTGGCGTCTCCTGCTCCTATTGCAGCCACACCCTCAGTGTCACACACCCTCAGTGGCGTCTCCCGCTTCTATTGCAGCCACACCCTCAGTGGCGTCTCCTGCTTCTATTGCAGCCACACCCTCAGTGTCGTCTCCTGCTTCTATTCCACACCCTCAGTGTCGTCTCCTGATTCTATTGCAGCCACACCCTCAGTGTCGTCTCCTGATTCTATTGTAGCCACACCCTCAGTGTCGTCTCCTGCTTCTATTGCAGCCACACCCTCAGTGTCATCTCCTGCTTCTATTCCACACCCTCAGTGTCTTCTCCTGATTCTATTGCAGCCACACCCTCAGTGTCTTCTCCTGATTCTATTGCCTCAGTGTCGTCTCCTGATTCTATTGTAGCCACACCCTCAGTGTCATCTCATCCTACTTCTATTGCAGCCACACCCTCAGTGTCGTTTCCTGCTTCTATTGCAGCCACACCCTCAGTGTTGTCTCCTGCTTCTATTGTAGCCACACCCTCATTGTCATCTCCTGCTTCTATTCCACATTCTCAGTGTCGTCTCCTGATTCTATTGCAGCCACACCCTCAGTGTCGTCTCCTGATTCTATTGTAGCCACACCCTCAGTGTCATCTCATCCTACTTCTATTGCAGCCACACCCTCAGTGTCGTTTCCTGCTTCTATAGCAGCCACTCCCTCAGTGGCGTCTCCTGCTTCTATTGTAGCCACACCCTCAGTGTCGTCTCCTGCTTCTATTGCAGCCACACACGCAGTGTCGTCTCTACTTCTATTGCAGCGACCCCCTCAGTTGCGTTTCCTTCTATTGCAGCCACACCCTCAGTGTCGTCTCCTGCTGCTATTGCAGCCACACCCTCAGTGTCGTCTCCTGCTTCTATTGCAGCCACACTGTCAGTGTCGTCTCTACTTCTATTGCAGCCACACCCTCAGTGGCGTCTCCTTCTATTGCAGCCACACTGTCAGTGTCGTCTCCTGCTTCTATTGCAGCCACACCCTCAGTGTCGTCTCCTCCTCCTATTGCAGCCACACCCTCAGTGTCGTCTCCTGCTTCTATTGCAGCCACACCCTCAGTGTCGTTTCCTGCTTCTATTCCACACCCTCAGTGTCGTCTCCTGATTCTATTGCAGCCACACCCTCAGTGTCGTCTCCTGATTCTATTGCAGCCACACCCTCAGTGTCGTCTCCTGCTTCTATTCCACACCCTCAGTGTCGTCTCCTGATTCTATTGTAGCCACACCCTCAGTGTCATCTCATCCTACTTCTATTGCAACCACACCCTCAGTGGCGTCTCTACTTCTATTGCGGCCACACCCTCAGTGTCGTCTCTACTTCTATTGCAGCCACACCCTCAGTTGCATCTCTACTTCTATTGCAGCCACACCCTCAGTGTCGTCTCTACTTCTATTGCAGCCATACCCTCAGTGTCGTCTCCTAATTCTATTGCAGCCACACCCTCAGTGTCGTCTCCTCCTCCTATTGCAGCCACACCCTCAGTGTCGTCTCCTGCTTCTATTGCAGCCACACCCTCAGTGTCATCTCCTGCTTCTATTCCACACCCTCAGTGTCGTCTCCTTATTCTATTGCAGCCACACTCTCAGTGTCGTCTCCTGATTCTATTGTAGCCACACCCTCAGTGTCATCTCATCCTACTTCTATTGCAGCCACACCCTCAGTGTCGTCTCTACTTCTATTCTAGCCACACCCTCAGTGTCGTCTCCTGCTTCTATTGCAGCCACACCCTCAGTGTCATCTCCTGCTTCTATTCCACACCCTCCGTGTCGTCTCCTGATTCTATTGCAGCCACACCCTCAGGGTCGTCTCCTGCTTCTATTGTAGCCACACCCTCAGTGTCATCTCCTGCTTCTATTCCACCTAATTCTATTGCAGCCACACCCTCAGTGTCGTCTCCTGATTCTATTGTAGCCACACCCTCAGTGTCATCTCATCCTACTTCTATTGCAGCCACACCCTCAGTGTCGTTTCCTGCTTCTATAGCAGCCACTCCCTCAGTGGCGTCTCCTGCTTCTATTGTAGCCGCACCCTCAGTGTCGTCTCCTGCTTCTATTGCAGCCACACACGCAGTGTCGTCTCTACTTCTATTGCAGCCACACCCTCAGTGGCGTCTCCTTCTATTGCAGCCACACCCTCAGTGTCGTCTCCTGCTTCTATTGCAGCCACACCCTCAGTGTCGTCTCCTGCTTCTATTGCAGCCACACCCTCAGTGGCGTCTCCTTCTATTGCAGCCACACTGTCAGTGTCGTCTCCTGCTTCTATTGCAGCCACACCCTCAGTGTCGTCTCCTCCTCCTATTGCAGCCACACCCTCAGTGTCGTCTCCTGCTTCTATTGCAGCCACACCCTCAGTGTCGTCTCCTGCTTCTATTGCAGCCACACCCTCAGTGTCATCTCCTGTTTCTATTGCAGCCACACCCTCAGTGTCGTCTCCTGATTCTATTGTAGCCACACCCTGAGTGTCGTTTTCTGCTTCTATTGCAGCCACACTCTCAGTGTCGTTTCCTGCTTCTATTGCAGCCACACCCTCAGTGTCGTCTCCTGCTTCTATTCCATACCCTCAGTGTCGTCTCCGGCTTCTATAGCAGCCACTCCCTCAGTGGCGTCTCTACTTCTATTGCAGCCACACCCTCAGTGGCGTCTCCTACTTCTATTGCAGCCACATTCTCAGTGTCGTCTCCTGCTTCTATTCCACACCCTCAGTGTCGTCTCCTGCTTCTATAGCAGCCACTCCCTCAGTGGCGTCTCTACTTCTATTACAGCCACACCCTCAGTGTCGTCTCCTGCTTCTATTGCAGCCACACCCTCAGTGGCGTCTCCTACTTCTATTGCAGCCACACCCTCAGTGGCGTCTCCTGCTTTTATTGCAGCCACACCCTCAGTGGCGTCTCCTTCTAATGCAGCCACACCCTCAGTGTCGTCTCCTCCTCCTATTGCAGCCACACCCTCAGTGTCGTCTCCTCCTCCTATTGCAGCCACACCCTCAGTGTCGTCTCCTCCTATTGCAGCCACACCCTCAGTGTCATCTCCTGCTTCTATTCCACACCCTCAGTGTCGTCTCCTCCTCCTATTGCAGCCACACCCTCAGTTGCGTCTCCTTCTATTGCAGCCACACCCTCAGTGTCGTCTCCTGCTTCTATTGTAGCCACACCCTCAGTGGCGTCTTCTGCTTCTATTCCACACCCTCAGTGTCGTCTCCTGCTTCTATTGTAGCCACACTCTCAGTGTCGTCTCATCCTACTTCTAGTGCAGCCGCACCCTCAGTTGCGTCTCCTTCTATTGCAGCAACACCCTCAGTGTTGTCTTTTGCTTCTATTGGAGCCACACTCTCAGTGTCATCTCCTGCTTCTATAGCAGCCACTCCCTTAGTGGCGTCTCCTGCTTCTATTGTAGCCACACGTCGTCTCATCCCACTTCTATTGCAGCCGCACCCTCAGTTGCGTTTCCTTCTATTGCAGCCACACCCTCAGTGTCGTCTCCTGTTTCTATTGCAGCCACACTCTCAGTGGCGTCTCCTGCTTCTATTGCAGCCACACCCTCAGTGGCATCTCCTTCTAATGCAGCCACACCCTCAGTGTCATCTCCTCCTCCTATTGTAGCCACACCCTCAGTGTCGTCTCCTGCTTCTATTGTAGCCACACTCTCAGTGTCGTCTCATCCTACTTCTATTGCAGCCATACCCTCAGTTGCGTCTCCTTCTATTGCAGCGACACCCTCAGTGTCGTCTCCTGCTTCTATTGCAGCCACACCCTCATTGGCGTCTCTACTTCTATTGAAGCCACACATGCAGTGTAGTCTCCTACTTCTATTGCAGCCACACCCTCAGTGTCATCTCCTCCTCCTATTGCAGCCATACCCTCAGTGTCGTCTCTGCTTCTATTGCAGCCACACCCTCAGTGGCGTCTCCTGCTTCTAATCCACACCCTCAGTGTCATCTCCTGCTTCTGTTCCACACCCTCAGTGTCATCTCCTGATTCTATTGCAGCCACACCCTCAGTGTCATCTCCTCCTCCTATTGCAGCCACACCCTCAGTGTCATCTCTTCCTATTGCAGCCACACCCTCAGTGTCATCTCCTACTTCTGTTCAGATCACAACCTTTTCTTCTATGTCTGTCTCAGTGACATCTACAACTTCAGGTATACCAAAACCACCTTCTCCTCTAGCTAATTTATTGCCCACACTTTGTGTTTCAAATAGAAAATATCAACTTGGGCAAGAAATCAAGGAAGCCAAAAAGACAGAAAGGAAGAGAAACAAAGAAGCGTATTAAGGAGGAAGCAAAGATATAATCATTGAAGAGACAAGAGAAGCAGATTAGAGGCAACACAAGGCTATTGCAAAACAAGAAGACGCAAGAAAGAATGTTGAAGAGTAGCTACTTATCTATCATCAAATTCATAGCTTGTTGTTATTGGTGGAGATAATAATGTGTTTATATCATATACTGTTAAGCTTACCTGTCCAGAAGTGACTGGCCTGAACATCTTTGATGGACCAAATCATGTGCCCTCCCCCCCCCTCCCCCTCATTGCATCTAGCTATTGTCCAGATGCCAGATATTATATATACTGTACTATGATAGCTGGTAGGGTTTCGTCATGTAGATAAACCTCGGGACAGAAACTGGTGGTATGGCAAACTAAATTGGCCTGTCCTATCTATTTTAGAAAAACCAAGAATACTTCATTGCAATCATCAAGTAAAGAACAATATTTTCTGCTGTGAAGCCACACCTACTTCCATAAGTACACGCTGCACACTTCCATCTCATATTACACTCACTAAACCACAGCTGCTAGGGTGACAGATAATGATGACTGAGTAGGTGGACTGGAACCCTAATGAGAATATCTTCAAATTGAGAAGCTAAGACCCACTAGTTCTACTTCACATATTAATCACAAGACCAATGCTTGTTTCTACTGATCAGTCCTACACAGGTTATATGAAGTAAAGACTATGTACATGGTCTATTCTACCTAAATACTAAGACTTCGGACCCAAGAACAGGTACCAACCAACGGTGGCATCTGATAATCATTTAATTCTTTCAACTGCTTCCTTGGCTGAGGTCCTGAGTTCAAGCCCCACTCTGGCAATTTTCCATCTGCCTCCCAGCAGTCCACCCAGCTGTGATGGGTACCTGGCATTTGCTGGGGTGCAAATTCAAGGCCTTTCTCATGAAACAGCTATTGTCCAGGTGGGACTTTGCTGTGAGGAAAGGCCAATTCTCCTACAAGTTCCTAGCCTGGCTCCAGGAGATTTGCTTGCATGGCTCACAGTGCCTGCTTAGTGCACAAGCAAAGAAATTAACTCCTGACTAATAATTCCATATACATATATTGATTGAAACATGCAGCATTTCATGAATACAAATAGTACAAGTTTGTTGGGTCAATTCTAGCAAAACTAGGTTCTGCCAGTCTCAATAATGCCTGAGTCAGTTCATGAGTGAGAGGAGGAGCTATGGACGAAGCACAATCATCTTTATCATTACTAATAACAAAACTAAACACACACAGATCCCGGCTAGCAGGATCAACAGGTAAATATATGCCACATCCTTCTGTAATCTGACAGGCTCATTTCTTGGATGGGATCAGTTTAGGAGGAGAGATCTGGTCTCTAATACGCTGTCTGCTTCTGAAACTGAAGTTCTTGCGTAGTGTGGAGCGTGGTGAAGCAGATGCCTTTTTCTTCAATGTCTGCAAAGAAAATGGAATAGAAATAACTTGAAACTGGCATACATCATAGAAGTTTACACTTAGCACAGCACAAGGAGTTGTAAATAGAATATGCTTTAATTGAAGTATGGTATATTGGAAAAGGTCACCGAAGTTACATGTACACTCAGTTCATGTCACATGGACTTACCCGATCTTTCTCCACAGCACCTGCAGCTTGAGCCATTTCCATGTCTGACAGAGAGGCAAAGATCCGCTCCTGATTCGAGTTAGACATCCTCGCTTGAGTGAAGGTACACAGACGCTTGGTCATCTCAACTACACACACACACACACACACACACAAGGGTTTCATAAACGATTTTTCAAAGTGGCAGGGGGGAGGCGAAGGGAAATTTAGTAGAGTAGAAGTAACAACAACAACTCACTTCATAATCAATGTCTTGAATGCACATTAAGTGAAACGACTAGAACTAGAAAGTGTTGGACATTTTAAAACAAACTAACTGTAGATTAAGGCTATAAATTTATACTATAACTAGTGGAGTGCTTGAGCACAAATGGCGAGCGAGCCTTAAACTGCACTATTGTTAAATTTGATTTTAACAACTAACACTCAAGCTATTAAAATAAAGTCGAGTTTTTTAAAATACGTATGAGGTAAAGGGGCTTCAATGTCATAGTAACCGCTCCCGCAACAGTTTGAATTGAAAAAGAAGCAACAAAATCAAATCACGTTATTTAAAATTTTCTTTGTGATATTTAATAGTAGTTGTAACGCACAATACTTTCACACAACTGAACATACCTACGCAAGACTTACCTTCGTGGTTCGTCTAGTGGACAATGCATTTTTAAGTAAATACTGTTGAGTCAGGGGTAACACAATCGAAAATCGGGGATGTTTGTTTATTTATTTATTTAGATATATGTTTGGACGTATGTATGTCATTTTGTACTTTGACCCTCCGTATTTTTGTGTTCGCTCTGCATTCGACCCCGTCCCAAACTTCACTAAACAGAATCCTGTGGTGTAGCGACCATTACCCGTATCACCTTAGAAATTGAATTGTTTACCGCTTTGAATTGTTTTGCGGGTGCAAAAACTTACTGGAGCTCCATTTCTATTCGAGTTAGTGGCGGTGGTAAGTTAATACGCTATTTGTCACAATTATAAGCCCTACTCAACAGCATTTATTTTCATTGTCCACTAGACGAACCACGAAGGTAAGTCTTGCGTAGGTATGTTCAGTTGTGTGAAAGTATTGTGCGTTACAACTACTATTAAGAATATCACAAAGAAATTTTTAAATAACGTGACTTGATTTTGTTGCTTCTTTTTCAATTCAAACTGTTGAGGGGAGTGGTTACTATGGCATTGGACCCCCTTTACCGTATATGCGTAATTTAACAACTCGACTTTATTTTAGTAGTTTGAATAACAATAGTGTAGTTTAAGGCTCACTCGCCATTTGTGCTCAAGCACACCACTAGTAACTGTGACAAATAGCGCATTAACTTACCACCGCCACTAACTCGAATAGAAATGGAGCTCCCATAAGATTTTGAGTTTTAACTGCACCCGCAAAACAATTCAAAGCCGTAAACAAGGTGATACGGGTAATGGTCGCTAAACCGGAGGATTCTGTTTAGTGAAGTTTGGGACGGGGTCGATCGCGGAGCGAACACAACAATACAGAGGGTCAAAGTACAAAATGACATACATACGTCCAAACATATATATAAATAAACAAACATCCCCGATTTTTTCATTTTTACCCCTGTAAGTGTCTCGCTCGCTACGCTCGCTCGCCAATTAATTAACTTTTACATGAAAATTTTCAGTTGGAGTAATAAAAATAAAAAATAAAAATTGAGAGAAAAAGAGGTGGGGAATCCCAGGCTACTATAGTTTGTATAAAACCCTGCACACATCTTTACAAACACATACACATACAATACCTCACTAGTTCAGTCATCTACTCTTGCTAAATTAGTTCAGCAATGACAATTCGCTAGCCAAATAAACAGGAGTATAATAATAGCTGTCACCTCATATAAACTACACAAAACATAACATTGAAACCAATCCATGGACTTGAGAATACTTACTTCTGATGGGGAAGCCATGGTTGTTGAGATTAGACAACAGCTCTGCACACCAGGAAATACAAAACATGGTAAGGGACACTATATGCGTATTGTTATGACAACTAGGATGGTAAACAGTTCAAAGCATTTGAATTTCACATGGTGTATCATCAAGTTATAAATTATAGTATGTTAGTATAAATCTGCATAACAACATACTTACTTTTGGCCTCAAAGGAGACCCTGTTGTTGAGCATGTCAATGGGTCGACGCCCACCATGTTCCCGTAGATTGATGTTAGCATCTATGTGAGCACACAAACGCAGCATACAGGTGAAGTGTGACTTTATCCACACCTCACAACCCACCACTTTAATTACTTCAGTTTTACACAACTAAAACCTAACCCTCACAATATCTGCCTGGTGTATTTTAGTAAAGTGTAACCACTAGCTGTGCAGGTGTGGACAATGGTGCATATGTACATGAAATGGGATGGTAAAGGATCGTCATCCATGCCAACTACAGTGGTGAGAAAAGGAAGTGAGGGGAGAAGGATGGGAAAAAAAAAAAAAAAAAAAAAAAAAGACTGGTGAAATTAAACCAAGTGGTAAGAGAGGAAGAAATACCTCATGCTACTCTATTCACCGCTCTGCAGTGGGGTACTTGCTAGTCAAAGTATATTTCTCATCATCGCCAAAACAAACTCAACTTAACCCCTTTACTTCTCCTGTCCCCATAGCAACCAGTCCTTTCTTCACCCACTCACTGTGTTCCGTGACCAGTTTGAATATGACGTGTTCACGACCAGCCTGTGCAGCCACATGTAGTGGAGTCATACCCTGAGGCAACACACACACACACACACACACACACACACACACAAGAAAGGTAAGGTAGTGCACATGTCCCAACATGTGTTCATAAACATGACATTATTAGTTGTTACGACATCATTGTCATGACAACATTAAAAGTTCGGCACTATGCAGTAGTACAGCTGAGAGGACAAAGTACAGGAATGCAATCAGCAACAATAAACTCCCATCTGGCAACTTGGCAAGTGTTCTACTTGAACGATAGTGACGCCATCTTTCAGTGACGCTCATAGTAAGTTATGCATTGTCAGCAGTTGACAAAACAAACAATGTTCAATAATTTAGTCTGCCCCTATGCGAGCCTTCTTTGAACAGCCCTAAAGTCATCACCCAATAGTTGTTAATTTCGGTAATCTATGATATGCTCTATTATGCCACACTATGCCACCATATGTATGAGTAATAGCACAGGTAACCGTGCTATTGACCCCTAATATCACAGGTTATCCTTGCTATCACTCGCTAATAGTAGGCGAGTTTAAAAAAAAGTCATTTGCGATTGTAGCTATACTATATCGTTCACTCACTGTGTCCCTTAGCTTCCGCTGGAACTTCGTTTTCAACCTGCAGCTCCTCCTAATCTGTTGAAAAACATTCCGTCTAATACCGATGGAGCTTCTGCGGTAAAGAATGACCTAGAAACTACTGGAACTGTACATAACTCGGCACACTTACCCGTGCTATTTCACTTAGCTACCGAGGTATTTCACTTAGTTACCGAGGTATTTCAATTAGTTACGCGCTATTTCACTTTCCCTGTGCGATCTCAATTGAACAATGATTTTTCCCATACATTTTTGAATGGGCAACTAAATATAGTATAGACCACCTGGTAGTGCTTGCTTCACTGAACACTCACTTCCACACTAATACCATCTCACATGGACTCACCCCCTGTACATGTGTCCACGCATGATCCCACCAATTCAAGAGACGAAGAGAGAGTGAGATCAGCCAACAGATTGGGTTGCAATATGTGTGTGTGTGCATGAAGAGAGAATACAATACCAATTTAGCCCGAGCTATCAGTATTAGCCACACCCACCTATCCACTTACATTCTAATTAAGAAGTCCATCCATCCAGGGTCATCAGGAAAAGAAGGCATTGCATGTGTGTGTGTGTGTGTGCGTGTGCGACAAAACATAATTAACTTCACACAATGTTAATTATAATATATTTATCTTTTTGTCTAGCCTGAACATCAAATACTTTGAATATGTTCAATAAACACTAACTCCTTCAACAGAATAGGATCACATTGCTGCAAAGTTGGGATATATTGGGAAAATCAAAGGATGAGAGGCAGAAAATAAATAAATAAAATAAACGAATACAGAAAATCAGAAGGGGGAGGGGCAAGGAATGGATAGTCACATGACATTACTCCCTGGATTAAACATACCTCGTTCCTACCTCAACCAACAAGCCACACCCCATCTACCACACCCCTTTCCCCGCCCACGCAACTCACAGACTTGGCATCCACCAGAGCTCCTCTATCCAAGAGCATGCTCAGTATGTCCATACGTCCGTGCTTAGCGGCCCAGTGTAGACCCGTGTAGCCGTGCAGGAAGTCCTTCCTATTGAGGAGAGTGCAGTCCGTAGCGAGGAGGCGTTGCTGAGTGTCAAGCTCCGCCCTCACGGCAGCTAGAATCCACTCCTTCTCCAGAGGGTCAATGTAGTCGTACTCTGCTTCGTGATCATAATCATCAACATCATCTTCCTGAGTAAAAATACAAAAGAGAAACAGATAAAAAGAATTACGACACCATTTCACTGGCACCAGATGTAAGGAAGAAGAGAGTTAGAGTTATTATCAATCCACTACTCACTTCGTAAAGGTCCTCCCGGGATCTGGCGGGAGAAGGGGACGTACGACGCGCCGGCTTGGGTGCCACGTCTGGAGCGGCCTTCCTCATTGAGGGCGGGGTCATGTTGACCGACAGACGAGTCATTGTTTCTGTAAAAATAGAAGACGTTGGGAGTTGTAATCAACTTAGAGTTGTTAATACTAATTCCCCACCAGATTCACCACTTACCAAATTACAACAAACCAAAAACCCTGTCAACATCCATTCACTGGTAATCATTCTCACCTCTACTTTCCAAGTTTCTGGATCGTCTGACTGATGCTCCAGGTCCTGATCTCACTGGCTTGTTCCTCATCTGGACACCGCCCACCTGACTGGAGGAACGCCCACGCACATCTGTGTTGTTGGCACCTGCCGGAGACTGGGACCTCCCACTTCCAGGGGAGCTAGTACCATTAGCTATGGGACAGAGTGGAAGTGGATGAACTAACACAGAAACAGCCCCGCCTTCCTGACTTGATGCATCTTTATATAACCCAGCTAATGTCGCCACATTCTAGCACATTTCTCTTTTCATCAGCCAGGCATGTGGCATCTTTGATCTAGCCCCACCCACTCTAAGCGTAACTCAAACCACATCGGATCTAGCTACAACTACATCCGATCCAGCGCCACCCACTCCAACCACATCCGATACAGCGCCACCCACTCCAACCACATCTGATCCAGCCCCACCCACTCCAACCACATCCGATACAGCGCCACCCACTCCAACCACATCCGATACAGCGCCACCCACTCCAACCACATCCGATACAGCGCCACCCACTCCAACCACATCCGATACAGCGCCACCCACTCCAACCACATCTGATCCAGCCCCACCCACTCCAACCACATCTGATCCAGCCCCGGCCACTCCATGCTCCAACCACATCTGATCTAGCCCCGCCCACCCACTTCCCATCTATCCCTCCTCCCCATACTCCCACCCACTCACCAGTACTGTCCACTCTGATGGATGGTGTAGACGGAGTGTTATCAACGGAGCCATTGCGACGAGACAACAGGTCTATACCCGACCTGGCCTCACTCCCCGGGAGAGACACTGATGGTCCAAGACTCAGTGGGCTGGGCTTCCCTGCAGACACACCCCCAGCGACTGACATACTCGGTAAGCTGGAAGACTCTGCCACTGCGGCATGAGGATGGTGGGCAGAGCTTGCAGACGACTTCTTGGTCCTTCCAAGTGAGCTCTGTCCACCAGCCATTGAAGAGAATACCGAGTTGGAGAGATCTCCTATATCCAAGGAGCCAATACCACTACTTGAATGAGAAGGGCTGGTGATGTTGTGGGAGGTGGAGCCTACAGAATCCCGTCCATGGTGGGCAGAGCCTAGAGAATTCCGTCCATGGGAGGCGGAGCTTATTGAGCTCAGCCCACCACTTTGATGAGGGTGTGATGCTCCACTTGACAGACTAGATTTGGAGGTGGGGCTGCGAGGGGCAGAACCTGATGATGTCATCGCAGCTGAAGATGGATTACGTACAGGACTTGAAGTGGCGCTTGTTTTATGCTCACTGACGGTAGATTCTTGACTAGACATGCTACGTCTACTAGGGGAATCCGCCTGAGGAGGGGGTGGAGCCACTCGTCGTGGCAACGAGTGTGATGGCGATGGCGTGGAAGTGTTAGACGTGGACTGAGTCCTGCTGCTACTGATGTCTCTGTCTTGGCCACGCCTACTTTTCTGGCTGATGGAACTGCTTCTGACTGGGGCTGGTGGAGGACCGTTCAAGTTGTGAGCCATTTGCTGCCCACCAGATGTCACGTCCACCTCGTCAGTGGTTGTGGGAGGAGCTTGGGGTGCATTGGAGGGAGGGGCCTGGTGTGCATTGGTTGTGGGTGGGGCTAGCGGGACGGAATCGACATTCAGCAGAGCAGAGAGTCTGGGAGAACCTTTCTGGGCATATGATGCACTCACTGGTGGCAAGGGTGCAGGGTTCGTTGCCTGGGGAACATTCCTAGACAGCACAGCAAGGGGATTAAATGATGATGATGAAGACGAAGATGGAGTTTGAGTAACCATCTGTGCAGCTTGTGGCTGCTGGTTTGGTAAGGGTGGCTGCGAGAACATAGTACTGTTCTGATACCCTTGTTGGTTCGGTAAGGGTGGCTGCGTAAACTTGGTACTATTATGATATCCTTGCTGGTTAGGTAAAGGTGGTTGCATGAATTTAGTACTGTTCTGATAGCCCTGCTGGCCTGGTAAGGGTGGCTGGGAGAACTTGGTACTGTTCTGAAAGTTCTGCTGGTTGGGTAAAGGTGGTTGAGAGAACCTGGTACTGTTTTGATAGCCAGACTGTTGCTGGTTAGGTGATGGCTGCTGGTTGGGTAAGGGTGGCTGGGAGAACTTGGTACTGTTCTGAAAGTTCTGCTGGTTGGGTAAAGGTGGCTGGGAGAACTTAGTACTGTTCTGGTGTCCTGACGCAGCTGGTGCGACAGACTGGGAGAGTCCAGTGGGAGGTTTACTGGCCCCACTCGGAGGTTTACCGGCCCCACTCGGAGGTTTTCCAGCTCTGCTGGGTGGTTTTCCAGCCCCGCTGGGAGGCTTCTTCCCAAAGCTAGATGGATTGGCGGATGGCAGACTCGAGAGAACTGACATCAGATCCATGTCGTTGTTGCTCTGGCCTCTCTTCTTCCCCGGCTTGCTGTGCGAGGGAGAAGTGTTGAGGTGCGATTTAGACGGACTGAACTTAGTCAGAGTGTTGAGACCAACCATCTTGCCTGCACCAGTGCCCCCCGCAAGGGTTGAGGGGGGCGTGTCACTGGCAATTGGAGCAGGAGCGACAACATTGGTGGATGAAGCAGAATCTGACTTCGCAGTGGACCCAGGAGGGGCGTGACCAGATGACGAGGCCAGGGAAGTTGACTGGCTCATGGGCGGGGCTGCAGAAGAGGTGTGGTTTGTGGAGGATGTGTAGGTACTGAATGAGGGATTGCTGCTGGAGTAGGCACTGCCTGTGTCGCTGGGTGGGACATTTCGACGAGAGTTGGCTACAGTAATGATATTCATAGATTAAAATACCAACTCCATGACTAAGCAAACCACGAGATACATAAATAGCCTCCAGTCTCACTAGTAATACTTGCTTTACTCAAAACAGATGTTTATTGTTACTAAGAATACTAACAAAAACATCCCACACTACCATACCTTGTATAAACACACTCATAATACACTCAAAGAAAGCAGTCCAAAATTGTTAGCAGATAAAATTACAATATTATTGTATCTTAAAACACACACACACACACACACACACACACACACACACACACACACAAACCTTCATAGTTAGCCAGGTAGCTAGTGGACTTTGGTGCTGTTGAAGTCCGTGATCCAGAAGAACCGCCACTCAGGGAAGATGAACTAGAAGTGGGTGTGGCCTTGTTTGCACCATATTTGGATGATGATGATGACGGTTCCTTATAACCCATAGAAGTCAACAAACTTCCAAAGGAATCCAACTCTGCCATTAGCGAGGATCCAAACTCCCCACCAGAGCTAGTGGACACCAGTGGGGGTGTGACTGGTGTGGGGGTGGGGGTGGTGGCCACAGGGGAAGGTGTGGCTTTAGTTGATGCCGTAGCAACTGACGGCAAGTGACCTCCTGCATCTGAAGAATTATTAGCTGCTCGAGCACTGGAGCTGACTTCACTACTCTGCCGCTGACCAGAGCCAGAACTGTCGTACTTCAAACTTCGGCTAGGGGTGGGGTCTTCAAGAAAATCAATAGAGGCCACAGAGTTCCGGTTGCTGGACTGTCCCGTGGGAGATCGACTGAGACCTCCGGGAGGGACAAATTCAGGTCTGATGTGCAAATACTTCTCTTGCTATAGGGGAAAGATATTAATAATAAATCATATGCCACACCTCCATCCCCTGGATGTACGAGACATTCACATATTATTATGTTGATACACCACTAGCACTAGGAGCATGCTCAGTAGTGCAGGCACCAGTGGGCATGCTCAGTAGTGCAGTAATGGCTAGCAAGATAGCCAAACAACACTCCATAGCGAGGGTCGTTAGCACATTTGTTAAGTAACAATACTTTACACTTGAATTGACTCCTAGCAGTGAAGTGAAGTAGAGAGTTCTTGAGTCTAACTAACAAGTCTCCAACTATCTTACACTCTCTCAACTGAAGTAGTTCTGGTAACCAGTAATTAGCATTAGCAAGCAGCACACAGTGAAGTAAAAAAAGCAGATATAACAATGTGGGTCTATAGAGACCATTGTAGAAAAAAAAAAGCTTGCAGATCCACAATGCTAGAATACCACGAATGGGCCATACTATAGTTGTGTATGAGTGATGTACCCAGCCACAGTACGAAACTTTACACAAAAATGCATCATTTGTGTAATAAATAATACATTTCACTAACACTAGAACACAGTAGTGCATACTTCAAACAACTGAATGAATGAATTATTATTCTTTCTACACCCACTCCCCCCACCTAATCACACACACACACACACACACATTACAACCACCGTCATGACACTTTGTCAGAACCCATAGCCACACCTCCATTGTGACCATTGTGGACACCTCAGAAGGACAAGGTAGCATGCCATCTCGACACAAAGGTGCTCTGACAACCAATACCCAATACAAGTCTCGACACATTCACACCTTCAATACCATGGCAACAAATCATTGCCAGCTAATGCACAGTTCAAGTCCCATGAGTTCCTGAGTTGACTTTACACTGTCATTACTTGGAAAAAACTAACAAACAAAACACCCCAACTCTGTTCAGCTCTGGGTGAGCCAGGAGACGGTGGCATGGGCTGGAGGCTACCACTAAGACTTACACAGGTCCCTACACAAACACAGAGTTATTGAATGCATGACAGAGTGGCAGTTATGGGGAATGGACATTTCCTCCTGGTTACTATAGGAGGTAAACAGACACGCACACACACACACACTCAGGTTTCAAACATGTGCTAGTGTTTGTTCTTTCCCTGTACACACGTATAGACTTCC
>WLWD01002760.1_pt1 | contig 86024 bp, 71 predicted proteins | sample 6712731 | NCBI WGS metagenome assembly WLWD01 (sample SAMN12718690, study PRJNA576275) | sponge metagenome | isolation source: marine sponge | host: Mycale hentscheli | place: New Zealand: South Island, Marlborough, Capsize Point | collected 2014-11-01
CAGAATGTTGTTCTGTCGGCTGAAGTGAGTGAACGAACATGGCCTCATATAGCTTGTAGTATGACTTGCTACAATACACACATGTCACGCTAACTAGCCCCGACTACTAATGTCAGACTAGCTCATTCGGAATAGTTTCACTGCATGAGTGCACAGCAGAGAGCGTGGAGGAGTAAAAGGCAGTCAACAATGGCCCGATAGTGAGGGGACACGCTGTTGCCATTTGTTCAGTCATGTCCTTGTGACCCTGATATGAGCTTATCAACAGCCGCATCAGTACAGGGCAAGCTAAAACTATGAGAAACAAAGACAAGCACGCTTGGTGCCATCTATAGAATGAAATTGGCAGTTTTCCGACTAGAACCTGTGTACTAGCTATAGACATGAGTGTTGACGGTTCACGCCACTGTGCATTGTATTTTAAGCAAGCGTCATATTGTAGACTATAAATAACAGAATCAATGCTTGGAAGGTTAGCTTAACTTCATTACTACGTCTCTAGTCATGCATAGCATTTGGAAACAAGTGCATCAAGACTAATAGTCACATAGTTATGAGGTCGTTAGAGCCCTGTACCTGATCCCACGGAGCGTAGAATTTCTATCAGCACATTGATTTGCTAATAAACTGATAAATATGAGGCTGCCCTATCTGTCCAGGCGAATGTTACGCAACACTTAATGCAAGTGTAGTGCTAGGCCTATGATACAAAAAATTTACAAAGTCCAGCTACTTAACTCATCATTTTTGTAAATAACAACCTATAAAATAAATATTTCTCTAATTACAAACATTTCCTAATAATAATAAACTCCTCTTGGCCTCAGGCTGTCCAATAAGTAGGTAATCTAAGTGTATGGTAATTATTATTAACTTATCCATCAATTATGACATCCAGGTTCTGGTACTTCAACTTATAATGATGAATTTTAATATTTCAGCCTTCAGGGGAAAAACAAGTTGCAAATCTGACTAGCTATATAACCTCTGAAGCCATTGTAGACTGGGAGGTTTACACTAATGGGGTGTCTAATTTGTGTCCTGATTTGTTTGGCTTTCGAGTACAAACTTGCAACAATACATAACTTATTCTCACTGCATGTTCATTACTAAAACAAACATTACCCTTGGCAGCTTTAGGAGAATTCAATGCCTAATTAATACCATGGTACAAAGTAATTTCAGGCACTAAATATTTGCTTCTACCATTTCTTGGCAAAATGATAAAACTACAGCAATTGCTACGTATTGTTCACTACTGCTCGTTATCTTTTTTGAAAATTTGGTGGCTGACATTTTTTTACTTCACCACAGTTAAATTATGAGTTGACTGACACATAATAAAGATGCATTAAACCTAAATTTTTATTTTTTTAAAATGATTATTTGGCCAAGACAAGGGGCATAGGTAAAACTAAATTAACTTTCCCGATATTTTACCAAACATTGATAATATTCGTACCTTTGCTTGTTTTGAGAGTGGTCTGAATGGTCGGAGGTCTGGGTGGAGTCAGACTGACTGTGGTCACTGAAGTCGTCCAGCGACTGGAGCAAGTCACTCCTCCTACTGCTACCTCCGCTGCCACTGCCATCATATGGCAGACTGGGATCCGACTGCATCCCAGGGTAATGTTCCCACGGGATACTGTCAGTTGGCGTCAACGAGCTCTGGTCTGATTTCCTGCTGCTATCTTGACTTCCACCTCCACCACTGTCACCATAGTAACCACTACTGTGGCTTGGAGGCAGTTGGTGCTGATGATGATGATGACTACGATTACGACTATGACTGTGCGAAGTTGTTGCCACATGGCGGTCCAGACTGCCGTATGCAATAGCAGTGCTGTTGCCGTGACCATTAACCGTGTAATTATTTGCCGTTTCCTTTTTTCTGCTGGCATGCCTGTTATGCCCTGGATATGCGGTCGTCAGCCCGCCATGCACCGAGTGCCGCTGCTGACGATGTTGGTGATGGTGGTCCTGGTGGTAGCGTGGGCGGTTCTGGTGATACAAGTCTTGCACTTGCAAGTCAGGACTCGTATTGGCTCTAGACACGGACCTGGCCGTTCTGGCTGGCGAATTGACGCTGTATTGATGTGGAAACGTGTACTGCCCCGTCAGAGAGGCCTCGGATGGAAGTGGAGCACTCACACGGTTCAACGAGGTCTGGTTGGTGGCTCCGACGGTCCTTCGAGGCAGAGAGCGGTGCTGGTAGTGCCTGTGGGCAGGATAGTCAGTGCTTGCAGAGCCTGAGAGGTACTCCATGTCGTCATAGAAGGCAGCAACTGCAGCTGCATTAGTGTGATCCATGCTGGAGGTGGCAAGAGGAGAGAAAAATAAAGCTTTATTAAAACACACAACCCTGTGCATCTACGTGCCACGCAAACCAGTGGCCTCGTAAGAAAATCTAGTGTACAATAATGACTTACTCTCGCCGCATTCCAACCTGCGGTGTGGATTGTGGTCGATTGCTCAGAGCAGTGATGTCCATAGTACTCAAGCACCGGTAGAAAAACTCATTTACGCTTAATAAGCCACCTTAGTGCAGAAACTTCAACCCCAGTAAATTCAAAGAAGGGTGACGAAAAAAAAGAAAGCTAAGTAACGAGCTGCCACGCCCCCTCCATATTCATGCAAGAAAAGTAGGCGGTGCTCAAAGTGACAATTTTACGCGCCCACGTCCCAGGAAACAATCGTTGTTAAAAAAAAAACTATGAGATTCATTCTACAGAAGGTGAAACGTGCCAGTCGAAAACTAGTTGCAATATTTATATTAACCACGCTGTCCGGTGCGTTCGGCTTGTGGGCTCGCTACAGTCACGGAACAAAGTTTCAGTTAGCTGAAGCACCTATCTACAATGACATTAGTTCAATCCGTACCGCCGCCGTGAGCATTCATTGGTCTACACAGGCACCATCTCTGCCTGTAGTCAATTTGACTTCTTTTTCAGGACCCGTCGCCAATAGATCCGCAACCACTGTTAGAAATTTACATGTATTGTCCCAAGTTGAGGAAAACGTTCATAGATGCATGGCAGCATCTCACTTTGAGCACAGTGTAGACACATCTGCCTCTCAAAGAAATGCAAGGTACCTTTATGAAGAGTACAGGAAAGTGATACCAGAGCACTCCCTGCCCAATCACAAGAGTCACTGCTGGAAAACGTCTTTCTCTTTTAATTGGTACGATCAGAGACACATTCAAGGTCACGTTGGCAACATCACATTTAATAAGTACTTCAGAAAAAGGAGCACTCAAGTTCCGTATATACTTGATTGTCTGAATAAGTTGTTTCCAAGCATGCAGTTTGAGTCAGACATGCTTTGCCTTCCTAACATTTTCTTGGCTGGATTTCCTAAATGTGGATCTACCTATCTCTATTGCATCCTGAACAAGCTAATCAGTGTGGTCACAAAAAGACTTCGTTCTCATCACGAGACGGTAAAGGAACCTCACTTCTGGGTAAGTGCTAATGATATCAAAGACGTCCATGTCCCAAACGTTCAATCTCTGAAAACGTACTTCCTAAACTTTATTCCTGGCCTTCAGCAAAGCTCTCGTCACAATCGCTCGAATGCTTTCCTTGTGGACGGAAGCCCCAACATGTTCTTTAAGTGGCCTCGATTCTATCCCAATGAGCAAGATTTGGTCAACTATTGCTTGATACCATCGGTGCTGCCTAACCTTCTTCCTCAGTCTAAGTACATTGTTATCATGAGGAACCCTGTGAGGATGATGTACTCAGCTTTCTGGTTTTCCTGCACTTCCATACAAGGAAAACTACCGACAACTGTGCAGTTGAAAGGCCCTCATCTGTTTCATGAAAGGGTAGAAGAGAAGTTAGAGATGTTTAATGGTTGCTTGAAAGATGTCACTGTACCAGCTTTGAATTACACGTGTCCAATGGATTCAAAGGAAGCCTATAGCAGATGTGTCTTGAGTCGGGAGCATCTGTTAGATACTTGTATCCATCACATAGCATTCAACAACTTCTCTCCTGAGCTGGCTGGGTGTGGTCGGACTCGTCTGGCAATGGGTGCTTACTATATCCACTTGAAGAAATGGCTGCAAGTAGTAGCAAGGGACAGGTTTCATTTCCTGACTCTGGAAGATTTGGTAAGGGATTCCAAGTCTGTAATGAAGGATCTACTTGGATTTTTAGGATTAAGCACCAGTAGTGTGAGTTCATTTGATGATGTGGCTAATCGGGTACGGTATTCTTGTGACACTAACTCCCAGTCTGCTGTGAACTATTCCAGAGATCCCAGACTGCAGATGAGGGAGGACACTAAGGAATTATTAGACATCTTTTTCCACCCTTTCAACCACTTGTTAGGGACTTTGATCAACAGAACTAGTTTATGGACTACATAGCCTATCTGTTAACCTTGTGTTTATTTATTTTTATGAAATTTCATATTTTGGGAAGAATTTATTTAATGCTATCCTTAGCATTAGAGGAGGGTGAGTTAGTTGTGTCAAAATGAATTATCTCTGTAATTGGCGAGCGTAGCGAGCGAGACACTTACAGGGGTAACACAATCGAAAATCGGGGATGTTTATAAATTTATTTGTATATATGTTTGGACGTACGTATGTCATTTTGTACTTTGACCCTCGCGTTTTTGTGTTAGTTATGTGGTCGACCCCGTCCAAAATTGCACTAAACAGAATCCTCTGATTTATCGATCAGTACCCGTATCACTAGAAATTGAATTGTTTACCGTTGATTCTATTCGAGTTAGTGGCCAGAGTGGTAAGTCAATGCGCGCGTTGTCAGGTTATAAGCCGTGCGCAAACAGTCATTTACTTGAAAAATACATTGTCACTAGAAGAAGGAAGGTAAGGTGTTTCTTGTGTGTTGGGGTTGGTGGTGGGGGTGGGTTGTGTTTTTTGGTAGTTTGTTTTGGTTGTTTGTTGTGTTTGATTTGTTTGTTGGGGTATGGTGGTTTTGTGTTTGTGTGTTTTTTGTGTTTGTGTTGTGTGTTGGATTGTCAAAAAAACCCCCAAAACCCAAACCCATTTTTTTTTTTTGGTGGGGGGGGGGGGGGGGGGGGGGGGGGGGGGGGGGGGTGTAGGTGCATTCCAGTTTTGTCCAAAAGCATTGTGGTTCAGAACCAATACTTAGCTTAAGAATATCACAAAGAAAATAATAACGGTGTATTGTTTTTGTTGTTGTGTTTGTTCCCCTTCATTAAGCAGTTGCAGAGAGTTGTTACTATGGCACTGAAATCCCTTTACCCTGTATGCGAAATTAAAAAACTGGACCTTATCAGTAGCTCCAGTGTTAGAAGTCAAAATCATTCATATAAAAATATTATAGTCTTTAGGCTCGCTCGCCATTTGTGCTCAAGCACATCACTAGTAATTAAATATCATCATTGTGTCCAAAACAGCTGTTTCCTTTGTTTGCGATCTAAACCCTTTACCCAATAACGAAGCAAAATTATGAGGGTCAACCGAAAAATATGGGTTTAGTAGTATTTTCTTCGTGGGTGGTATAATCAGCGTGTGGGTCCTCTATTATGGTTGCCCAGGGAATTTCGATTTAACTGAGACAACCGTTCGAGGACCAGTCCGCAATGGCATTGTTTGTTACTTCGAAGAATGATCAACCACAATTACCCATTTAATCTATTTCTGGGACACAGTCTACCAATAAAGAAGATTCAGTAAATCCAGCCCCTTTAAACATTGGTGCATCCCCACAGGTCCGCAGAACTAGTGCAGAGCTGCATGCAAGCAACTAATCTTGGAAACAGGGTGGACATATCTAAGTCTCAAAGAAATGTGAAGTCCTTCTATGAAGAGTACAGGCAAGTTATACTTCAGAAAAAGGAGCACTCAAGTTCCGTATATACTTGATCGTCTGAATAAGTTGTTTCCAAGCAAACAGTTCAAGAGTCAGACTTTCTTTGTCTTCCTAACGTTTTCTTGGCTAGATTTCCCAAATGTGGCTCTTACTTATCTCTACTGCTCTTGAATAACCTGATTGATGGCGTCACTAAGAGACTTCATTCCCATCGTGAGGCAGTAAAGGAGCTTCACTTTTGGGTTAGAAACTTCCTTCAGTCCAGGCTCTTAAAAGTTACTTTATATTAATTTTCTTCCCAACATTCAGCAAAACTACTCTCGTCAAAACCTCTCGATGGCATATCTTGTTGATGGCACTGTAAACATGATGTTTAAATGGCCACATTTCTACCCTGAAGAAGCTAACTTCACCAATTATTGCTCGATACCATCAGTTTTTCCGAAGCTCCTCCCGCAGTCCAAATACCTACTAGCTAACACACTGGATGCTAGCTAGAGAGAGAGAGACTCAAGAACGACTTCTTCAAAACTTGAATAAGAACTGAACAGTGAAAAAGAGATGAGTGCATATATAACTACCAGAGTCACATGCCTAACAGTAAACAAGTTAAGGAAAAAAGGTGATACCTGACTACAGGGTGGCCCCGCAGACAAGTCTGACAAAAGAATGGACTCATAACACACACCAGAGGTATGCATACATGATTAACACAAACACACAAACATCTAAGTTCTAGGTGAAGTCTCTTGGACCTGTCCAAAGGGTAGCTTTCCCACTGTGGAGGTGCAGGAAAACCAGAATGCAGAGTACATCATCTTCACTGGAGTCCTCATAATGACTAAGGTGGCAAGTGGAGGAAATAGTAATTCTTATCTGGCAGGAGTACAGGGACTTAATCACCCTGGTGTCAACTGACAATCTCTGCGCCAGCCACCCCTCCATAATTTGGTCCTTCGAGCCGGATTTGTACCTGCTGTTAAAGCATTCGATTCTCTCAGAACTCTATTCGTGATTTGTCTACTGTTCGTTTTTTTCAACTACCTTCACTTCTCATTTTGAAAGTCTATTTTTTCGATGGATGGTACTGCTACTGTGCTTTCACCTGAAGACAGTCTCAGGACAGCTCAAGAATCTGAAGTGCGCTACCAGTTGATGTATAAAAATCTTCAGCGTGAAACAAGCGAACTTCTGTCCCTTCCAGTTACTGAACTGTTGGGAGTAGATATAGAACAGCACCTGTCAGAAGCAACCAATTTGCATGGCAGCTATGCCACAACCTCAGTCCTCATCAGTGAACTCATGGTGAAGTTAAAAACAAGAGACGCAGAAAGTATTGAAGATGGCATGTTTACCTGTAAGAAGAAAATTAAGAAACTCAAGGATGAACTTACAAGACTGCGTGCCATAAAAGATGCCTACAAAGGCTCTCTTAGTATGAAGAGACTCATCGGACAACTTTCTAGTGTTGATAATCTGACAGGACCTGCCTGTCAGTCAGACATACAAGCACTCAGAAAGTATGTTGTTGGATTCGGATCTGATCTCCTGTCCTTACGCTGCCCTGATGTCCAGAGCATCTATGATGAGGTGATTCATCTCTCTGCCGCTATCTTTGAACGAAGTGAGAAACAGCTCTTGGACGCAATGTCCACTGCTTCAGCTTCTACTGACACCGAATCCACAACTGCTCCTACTAGAAGAAAGCTCAAGGAATTACCTTTGCCTACCTATTCCGGTGATCTTGCTGAATGGAGGTCATTTTTGCGCCTCTTCCTTGAGGCCATGGAAGACTCCTTTACTGACAATGAGAAACTCTCATATCTCAAGGATTGTCTCAAAGACAGAGAAGCTTTAGAGATTGTTCAGCAAGCTATCATCAATGGAGACAGCTTCGCTAAAGTAGAAGAATCCTTGAAGTTGTTGTTAGATCGACCCCGAGAAGTTTTTCTACAAGCTTTAAATCTCATCTGTAAAGGTGGTAATATTGATTATGATTGCTCTGGTCTATCTACTCTCGTGAATGACTTCCACAAGGTGTACAACACTCTTCAACGGTATGGAGACCAGACTATGGCTCAAGTACTCACTGCTACAGCTGAACTACGGATGACTGATACTCTTCGGAAAGAGTGGATTCTTCACCAAGAGGATCCGCATACCATCCCGCAGTTTGAGGAGCTCTTAACATTTGCGGACACTCGTCGCAAACTGCTCACTGCTACTACTAGCAAGGTTTCGGCCTCGGTGAAGCAACCAAAACCAATAAGCCAGCACAAGAAGAACGTCCTGCAAGTTCAACATACCACTGTGTTAGATAAGTGTCTTTATTGTCAGTTACCTCATGTTATTTATGTGTGCTCAGACTTCAAGAAGCTGTCAGTTTCTGCTCGCAAAGAGCAAGCTAGATGCAAGGGTCTCTGTTTCAACTGTCTGTGTAAAGGCCACACAATCAATCATTGTACCAGCAAGAATAGATGCAAGCAGTGTGAAGCCAAGCATCATACCCTCCTTCATCAGGATTCTATTTCTGCAATAGAACAGAGCACCACTGAGCCACCTCCTGCAGCCAGCACTGTCGCTTCTGCTACACATCCTCCTACCTCTTGTGCTATGTGTCTACCGAGAACTGTCCTTGCCTTGGCGTCCTCTGGGAGCTATGCCAGACGATGTAGAGCTCAACTGGACACGGGAGCCATGCTGTCTTTGGTAACTCGCAGACTAGCCTATGCTCTCCATGCCAAGAAGATCAAGGGAACAGCTATTACGATTTCAGGTATTGGAGGAGAGCAGTACAGCACTTCTGAAGTTGAAATTCGCCTTCAAGCTTTACACTCGGATGAATACATTGATGTCCGTGGAATCCTTCACGACTCCGTGCATTGGCAAATAGAAGATGTCTGCTGATGGCTTGTCCAAGTCTTGCTGGGGAACCTTCTCAGCATGACCCAACTGAAGGTACTCTTCTATTCCTTGATGAGAGGAATCCCAACGTCCCTTGCTCTTGAGGGCTCGCTCATTCTGCTTGTATCGTCGAAGAGCAGTGTGCCTGGATCTTTCGAGTTCCAAACGTGGTTCTCTTCTTGGAAGACCAACTGTTCAGGACTGTCCAGCAAGAAGAGGACTTGTGTCCGAACGTCGTAGCTGGGTGACTTAGATAACTCAAAGGATGAAGTTAAATAAGCTTGTTATTATAGATAGAATAAATATACACAGCAAGTAAGATAAGATGAGTTACACGGAGTCAGTGAAAATGGTAACTAAGAAATAATACAGTGCATCAAACATATATAGAGTCAAACAACGAAAGACATCGACGATCTCCGATGAAGGCGGACTTGAGGCACGAGAGATAGTGAGCGTGCGTGTTCAGGTCGTTGAAACACTTGCTAACATTATTGTGGAGGACGGTTGGAGTCCGAACACCAACAATGTACCTTCCATTAGGGCTTCGCTTGTGGGTATCCTGGAAGTGTGTGACAGCTGCTTTCTCTTCGTCTGTGTAAAGAGTGGGCTCTCCTGGAACTTCTTCTAGTGACCAGAATCGCTGGAGTTGCTCCGAAATGTCATCATGGTAAGTGATCATCTTCAGACAAGTGGAAGAAGCTCCCCCCGTGGCAACCGGAGAACTTCCCCCAACAGCCCAACCAAAGATGGTCTCCTCTGCTCTAAATGTTTTATCTGCAGAAACTATAACATTGGGCAGTGAGCACACGTTACAATGAGAAATACCCAACAACATATCGAGCTGTGATCCAGGTGAATATCCTGGATCAGAGAGGTGCAAGTCCTTGAATGCAGGAATGTGCTTGCAACCATCAAACCTTCTTGAGGTAGAGCAGGTAGGGATTGAATCCACCACACTGGCACTACAACCAAGCTTCGTATAGTTTTCGATGGGTCAGCGAAGACAACGTCAGGATACTCACTTAACGATATCCTGCTATCAGGCCCATCCTTGTATCCATTGCTGTCTACTGTACTCACCAAGTTCAGGAGACATAGAATTGGCATGGTAAGCGACATCTCCAAGATGTTTCGTGAAGTGGCCTTGCTTCCAGAAGAGTATGACCTGCATAGATTTCTCCACCGTGATGAGACTGGAGAGATTGTCGATTTTCGTATGAACCGCTTGACCTTTGGTGTGACTACTTCTCCTTATCTGGCCACACAGGTTCTTAGGCAGCTTGCACAAGATCACCGTGAAGAATATCCGAACGCTTCAGCCATTGTACCCACAAACTTCTATGTGGATGATTGCCTTGTTGGAGCTGACACTCTCCCGGAAGCCATTGGACTGAGAAATGAACTGAACGCTCTGTTTAGCAGAGCTGGAATGAATCTCCGTAAATGGAGATCGAACTCCATGGATCTCCTCCAGACTATCCCAGACTCCCTCAAGGAACAAGGAAGTCTTGACATTTGTTTGTCTCCAGCAGAGCATGGAAAGGCTCTAGGACTGCGCTGGAATTCTGTCGACGACACTCTATCTGTCTCTGTTTCCACTCTGCCATTGGACTCTCTGGCGACCAAGAGGTCTGTGTGCTCTGCCATTGCTAGGACATTCGATGTGATGGGATGGTATACTCCAGCCATTTTACCAGCGAAACTGCTTCTTCAAGAGTTATGGAATTACCAGTTGGCATGGGATGATCCACTTCCAGATGATCTTCAGCATCGGTGGAGATGTTGGGCTGCCGATCTTGACCGACTCAATCAACACACCATTCCACATTATACCGGTTGCTCTACTGAGAAGATCAGACACAGATCCTTACATGGATTCAGTGATGCATCCTCCAAGGCATATGGGTGTGTCATCTATCTGAGGATTGTGCTGGAGAATACGAAGACTCTCACCTTCCTCATTACTGCCAAGAGTAAGGTTGCACCCCTCAAGGTTCAAACAATCCCTAGATTAGAGCTCTGTGGGGCTCTCTTGCTTTCTAACTTGTTGTCTAGAATTTCTGTTGATTTAGAGATTCCTGAAGACTCTGTGTATGCGTGGACAGACTCGTCAGTTGTCTTAGGCTGGCTACGCACTCCTGCCTACAGACTCAAGGTCTTTGTGGCACACAGAGTCTCCCGAATAGTTGAAACTGTTCCTGCCCAGCATTGGAGATAATTGGCCAGAGTAACAGCTACTTATCCCGGCACAGATGGATATGTGAGGGCTGTCGATGTCAAGATAAACAAGAAGATTTACAGGCGACCAATACACAAACTTGTCAGAATACTCGGGGAAAATCAAGGATCTCCCCTTGGGGGGGAGTATGGACAGGTCCAAGAGACTTCACCTAGAACTTAGATGTTTGTGTGTTTGTGTTAATCATGTATGCATACCTCTGGTGTGTGTTATGAGTCCATTCTTTTGTCAGACTTGTCTGCGGGGCCACCCTGTAGTCAGGTATCACCTTTTTTCCTTAACTTGTTTACTGTTAGGCATTATATGCACTCATCTCTTTTTCACTGTTCAGTTCTTATTCAAGTTTTGAAGAAGTCGTTCTTGAGTCTCTCTCTCTCTAGCTGTGTGTTAGCTAGTAAGGTGGCAAGTGGAGGAAATAGTAATTCTTATCTGGCAGGAGTACAGGGACTTAATCACCCTGGTGTCAACTGACAATCTCTGCGCCAGCCACCCCTCCATAACACCCCTCCACCCTTGTCAGTGCAGTTGAAAGGCCCCGATTTATTTCACAAGAGGGTGATGGAGAAGCTAGCGATATTTAATGATTGCTTGAAAGATATCACTGTACCAGCTTTGAAGTACACATGCCCAACGGATTCTAAGGAAGCTTACAGCAGATGCGTCTTTAAACGGGAGCATCTTCTGGATGCATGTATCAATCTTATTACATTCAAGAACTTCTCACCTGAGCTAGCTACTTGTGGTCCAAGGCGCTTGCTATGTACACTTGAAGAAATGGCTGCAAATAGTACCGAGGGACAGGTTTTATTTTTTAATGCTAGAAGACTTGGTAAGGGATATCAAGTCTGTAATGCGAGACATTCTTGATTTTCTAGAATTGAGAAGTAGTGGTGCAAGTCTATTAGATGATATGCTTCAGTATATAAAAATACTCAGTCTACGGTTAACTATGCTAAAGATCCTAGGCTACATATGAGGGAAGAAACTAAGAAGGTACTGGATATTTTCTTTGACCCTTTCAACATGTTGCTTGGAGCTTTAATTAACAGAACAAGTTTATGGAACGAATAGGACTTATAATTAATATTGTGGTATGTGTACATATGTATGTGCATCTGTGTGTACATGATACATGAGTGTGTGCAGATGTATGTGCATGCACAATGTATTCTCAATCATATTATTTAAAACGCGATTTTAAAACAACACTACCCATTTACTAGATTTCCTAGATAAAAGGGCCAGGCAATGAAGTATTCCCTCTTCCTCTTTGGTATTCAAATCCTTTGCTCAACTTGTGTTTTCTAATAATCAGTTATTATGATTCTTTTTTTTTTTTTTTTTTTTTTTTAATTAATACATGGTTTTTTATTTTTATATAACCCTATAAATCTTTTATCGGCTCTATTTTGACAACTCAATAGTATCACTTACATGTAGCTATTAGCATACTTGTTACTTCATGTCTGGAGAGTGTCAAAATACTTTTTTCTTGCACTTATAAAAGTACACAACAAAAGTAGTACATGTATGGTCAATATGATTTATTAGCCGAGACATCTTAAGGGTGCCCTGCCACCGGGACCTGTGGTCGTTTAATCATTCAGTATAATACCGCAGAACCGCCTGTAACCCAACCCTCGCATGCAATCTATTCACGCGTGGCCAGCTCTCAATTTCTACGCGGATCAATTAACTTTGGCGCCAAAAAAAATGTACAAATTACCGCGAAGCAGGAGGACAAACGGGTCCTAGCCTATAACTTTATAACTGTAGTGTACTAGTCTGAAACAGTCACCTCAAATAACATCCTTCTATTATACTTTCAGGGTAGGAGTGAGGCTGTACTTGTGAAGCCATTGGAGCAGCTTAAAACTCTGTCTCAACGGTGACCAACTCCATCCTGACTGGTACCAGCTCCTACTATTCCACCAACCTTGTATTCAGACTTGGCTGCGTATAGACTCCGTCATCATCACTTCAGTTCTTTCTGTCGGGATTGCTACCGCTATATTCTTCAGCCCTATCACCTACAAGTCTGAAATTTGTGCTGAACTACCCCGCTCTCACTAATGAGCAACCAACTCCAAGCAACATTGGGAATACGCCGTCACTTCTGCTCCGAGACTAACATTTTGCAAAGTTACAACGGCCATCTCACGGCTCATTATTGTATTTCTTATTTTTGTTTACAAGTGGGCTCTTTTTAGAGCTACCACAAGTCAATTGATTATGCTCTTACCAATAAATTGCGCGTTCGCGGAGCTAAACGTTATGGGGGGCGGGGTAAAATAGCGAATCAGTAGTGAACTTGAAAATATAAATCGATATTTCGTGGAATTGTATCATTGAATTGAATCCAAATTTTGCGCAGAAGCAGCATACCCCCCTTAGAATAAAGTTACAGAGAGATTTTTTTAGAATAACGCAGGAGTAAAACGGCACGAAAATTTTACTATTTACAAAAAAAGAATATAGATATTAGAAATATGACTCTGTAATGTTGCGAAGAAGCCCGCTAGCTACCTCTGGAAAAATATTGAGTCCTTCGGCCGCTTCGAAATAACGCCGAATAGTAGCCGGTGTGCAGAGCTGTATCGCCGTCCCAGACGGGTCTTCATTCTTCAAATTTGGCTTGCTGGAGTCCTCTATTGGTGCTCATTCCATCTGTAAGAAAAAGTAAGCCCACAGTACACAGAAAAAGCAATATAAAGACATAGCAAAAACAGTCAATTTGCGGTTACGGGCCTCGGTTTCCGGTGGCAGGGCACCCTTAACGCATGCGTACTATATCGTTAGTTACCCGTCACAAGTCAGCAAATTTGATCATTAGTCTGGTATGGAGCCTGAAGGACGTTTGTCGATGGACGGTATTAAGAAAACCATGGGATCTTACGGTGCGGCCAACCCACTCAAAATGTTCGCTTTTTTGTCTTTCTCCGTTCTGGGAGCCATTCCAGTCCTGGCATTCGCCGCTTACGCCGTCGCGACGTTGGTGGCCATAGTGATAGGCTCTGTGGTGGTGGAACTTTTCTTGCTAGTTGCTGGAATCATCTGTCTGGCTTTTATCCTCTTCTTCGTGACGTGCATCACATTGTGCGTCACCAGCGTGTTTGGAGCACTTGTTATGAGCTACAGGCTGGCGTCCAGTATCCTGGGATCGAATCGTTTTCCATTTACCCTCTCCCAACAGAGATCTGCTTGGCTCCACTCCAGCTCCAGGTCTTCCTCTTCAAGCCAGCAAAGAGACGGAGAAGAAGTAGAAGATGATAAGACTAAGTAAGACTTCAAGCATTCTTTAAAGTTGGGGGGAAAAAATAAAAGAAAGAGCATGAAGCACTACAGTTTAGGACTCATACTGTACATGAAAGGGCTTATTACTGGAAATCTGCATAGATCTATTTTTGTTGCACCTCACTTTTTTTTCCATTACATGTTCTATATTGATTTGATTTCAGGACCACCACGGGTCATACCTTCGAACAATTTGTAGACAATCCCATAGCACCTAAGCACGATTTTATTCACACTGCATTACTAACTCTTACACTTGTCACCTCCATTGTGGCTCTGTGTGTTTGTGTCTTTATCACAGCTTATTTGGTTGTGTGGTTCACGTGATATTTGTATTATATACCTCCAATACATATTGTTTAATATATATATATGTAATAGTTATGCCATGGCCAACGAGGGGTTATGGAATATAACTGTCAGATCCTGAGGGGTTATGGAATATAACCGCCCCCCAACTGTTTTATACCATAGTTGCTGCTACTACTACTCTCTCATATCCACCTATATGGGACCAGCCCTACCACATATAACTCTCCTGCCGCTCTCATACCACAGGAATTTACCACAGCTAGCTGCTTTACTTCTTACTGCTGAGCAGCCTGGTTAGAGTTAGATCTGGAGATAACAGCTGGCAGCTAGCTACAATGCTAAAGTAAACTTGCTGAAGTAAACTTGCTAAAGTAAACTTTCTGGCGTGCTTCAATTGAATTTTAATGGGCCAGAAACAGGAGAATTCGCTTGACACCGCACCAGGGAAAATATCATAGCACCTGGAAAATATCATAGCACCTGGAAAATATCATAGCCCCAGGAAAAATCACCGGGAAAATATCACTTTTAATCCATGGGTGTTACCGCAGCAACCATGGTATAAATATATATAACCAAGGATGTGGCTGGCTTTGCTGAGTTAGTCATTAAGTTGGGAACCGAGGGTAGCTAAAAGCCACAGTGACACTGCAAGTAACCACTACTGGGAGTGCACCTGTTTACTTCTATAGGTTGTTATGTGTATGTGTGTTAGTGTAGTTAGCTGGCTGCTTGGAGTAAGAGATCTACTACTAATCTAATTCATTCCTATTTGAACTGTATTCATCCAATGGTTGAAACTGCTTGGAGTAAGAGATCTACTACTAATCTAATTCATTCTTATTTGAACTGTATTCATCCAATGGTTGAAACTACAAGGAGGCAAAACAAACTATTCCCTCAGAATGGAGTGGAAAGTTCAAAGTACGGTGCTATAATTGGTCACATGATTTGATTAACCAATGAAATGAGTTTTTTGATAAGAATTAACTGCGGGGACACTGTAGAGGGAACAACACTATCGCGTTGCGTTAATCTTACTAATTGCGCGCGCGGTTAAATTCTGTAGTTACCATAGAAACAAGTCTGAAGTGGCGCGCGGGTGTGTATATACAGCTGGTAATAACGGTATTCTGGGGGGCGCTTGTACTGTAAGTAGTAACTGCGTTGTAACTGCCAGTGGATCGAGCGAGGTGAGATCAGCCTTTACATTATTTTGGTAGATTTGTGAGCTTTTTTTTTGCCAAGACATTCAATTCTTGAATTAGCTATAAAATAGCAATATAAACATCGGATGAAAACTCACGCTATGAACTAATACAGTGTATATATTCTGGTTGGCGGTGTGTGAATAGATAGGTGTAGGGCTTAGCGAGACGATAAGAGCGAGTGTAGTCTTGTTTGTATTTGTCCAAGTTAAATTACATAATTATACTAGGTAAAGGGTCATCAATATTGGACCAACAAAGTGCTAACTAAGCCCTCCTAATATCCACTAATAAAAATATAAGGCTCATTAAATGACTTGCTTGTGTTATTCTTTTCATGCAATACGACCACACCTTCTAATGCGTTCAGACATCATGCGGTCATCACAGGTATGGTCAGACAAGCTGGTGGAGAAAGGACAGCCACTATGGTGAGTTCATAATGCTATGAAGTTAATGTGAAAATTGTAACTTCCTAAAAATAGTATTATTAATCATGCTCAAGAATGTAGCAAAGGCAGTGATCTTCAGAATGTGTGTACATGTGTTTTGCTTAACTTGCTTCAAGGTTGTACCAATTTGGTGTATTTATAATATGAAACACGTATAAATTTACTTGTGTGTGTATCTTTAGTGTTCATGACATGGCATACAGACCAGATGGAGAGATGCTGTTCGTCACCTATGGCACCAAACTCAATGTAAGTATTAGCAGACAAAGAGCTGCCAGGAAAGGAAGTGTGTATGACATGCCTCTTATGAGATTCAAACCCTCAGAACTGTGTAACTGTAACTGCAACACTTCTCTATACATAAGCTGATCTTCTAATCATTGTTTTCATTTGTTTGGGCTCATAGCATGTGGTAGGTGTTTGCCGGCTGCTGTGACACGTGAACTTGCATCATGTGAATGTCATGAACATGTGTCTGCATGTGTTACATATTTGAAGGGGCTGTTTGACTGGCAGAGTAATATATGCTGTTCAGAAATACTGATAGCAATTAGCAGTCTGAAGAATGTAATTATAGTGTCTTAGTCAACTCTACCCGTGAGAGGGAGCACATGAATTTATTTGTTAAACTTGAGTGTGTCTCTCTCCCTCCGGCCACTCAAATTAGAGATGAATTACACGTATTATGAGATTTGTCTATCAACCAATCAGTCAAACAAATAAATACATAAATAGATGTGACCGGTTTTAGGAAAATAAGCCTAAATGCGGTGAACACTTTTTTATAAGTATCAAAGGTTAAAGCCTTACGGGTCGATTTTTCATGGCAGAAATGGAAAAACACTGGTTAGCTCTCACAGGCACAAATAAATAATAAATAAATCAATAACCAGGGTAACTCTGTCAGTTGCAGTAAGAGTTATAACTACAATATTACGTGTGTGTGTGTGTGTGTGTGTGTGTGAGTATAGGTGTATACAGCTAGAGACGGCAAGCACATCCAGACACTGAGAGGTCACAAGGACACAGTGTACAGTGTTTCCTGTTCGAGAGATGGTGAGTCCATTGGCAAGCAGTGCAGGGCTGCACACAGAAACCAATTCTAGGAGAGGCAAAAAAAGAAAAAAGAAAAAAAAAGACCCTGATCGATTTTAAAGTGGGACAGTGAGAGTAAATACGTAATGTTCATGTGACAAGGTCAATGGCACTAAAAGATTTTTATGGGGCAAAGGCTTTATTAGGCTTTATTAGGGGGGGGGGGGGTAGGGCAAACGCCCCCCCCCCCTTTGCCAGTGTCTAGTACACATGCCCAGTCAATCCATATCCATGTCATGCCTTCTTCACTAACACTCCACTATTAAGTTCTTTTCCCCGCCACCTTCAGGTGAGTCTGTAGTTTCAGGCGGTGCAGATAAACAAGTCATCATCTGGGGCAGTCAGCCGTACGAGGGGCAACTCAAATATCCTCATAATGAACCTCTTTTGAAGGTGGCTTACAACCCTGTGGCACTGCAAATACTCAGCTGTACAGCTTCTGATATAGGTAGGCAATCTGGTCATCTGGTGCCAGTGTGTGTGTGTGTGTGTGTGTGTGTGTTTGTGTGTGTGTGTGTAGGTCTTTGGACTCCAGAGCAGAAGAGTGTGGCTAAGCACAAAGTGTCGTCTCGTATCTGCGATTGCTCGTGGACTAACGATGGGCAGTATTTTGCCTTGGGGCATTTTGATGGCAGTATTACTGTTTGGACTAAAGTATGTTTTTTTTTTTGTTTGTTTTTTGTTTTTGTTTTTTGTTTTTCTTTTGCAAACCTTCCTCTTAGTACTATTTATATTTAAGAACATAATGTTTTAAAATTTCATCAAATTTATTATTTCTTGTGTGTATGAAATTTCAATTGACTCACAATCAGAGAAAGAATATTGTGTGTGGTCTTTATTGATTTTTTTTTTTTTAACAGGTCTTATTGCTTGACTTAGTTCTTTGAGAGTTTGGAAGTGGGTCTCACGTACACCTGTGTGTGTGTGTGTGTGTGTGTGTGTGTGTGTGTGTGTGTGTGTGTGTGTGTGTGTGTGTGTGTGTAGAGTGGTGATGAGAAGGTGAAGATCACTCGTCCTGGTGGTTGTCCGGTGTGGGCAGTGAAGTGGAACCCTGTCAGGTCAGTCTGGAAGGGTATCTATTGTAATATTATTATTATTGGTGGCTTTTGCTGTTGTATTATCATCACCATCATCATCATTATTATTTTACTAGTAATGTGCTTGAAATGGCGAGTGAGCCTAAGACAAAACTATTGTTAAACGTTTGATTTTAACTTCTAACTCTCAAGCTACTAAAAAAAAGTCGAATTTTTTAAATTACGTATACGGTAAAGGGGATTCAATGCCATAGTAACCACTCCCCGCAACCGTTTGAATTGAAGAGAAAAAAAAGCAACAAGAAACAAACAAACAAACAAACAACGAATTGCATTGTTCTTTGTGATATTCCTTAGTAGTAGTTGTAACACACAATACTTTCACACAACAGAACATACCTATGCAAGACTTACCTTCGTGGTTAGTCTAGTGGACAATGAATTTTCAAAATAAATAATGTTGCATAGGGCTTATAACTGTGACAAATAGTGTATTAACTTACCACTGCCACTAACTCGAATAGAAATGGAACTCCCAGTAAGTTTTTTAGTTTTAACTGCACCCGCAAAAGCATTCAAAGCGGTAAACAATTCAATTTCTAGGATGATACGGGTAATGATCGCTAAACCTGAGTATTCTGTTTAGTGCAAGTTTGGGACTAACACAAAAATACGCGAGGGTCATAGTATAAAATGACATACGTACATCCACACACATATATAAACAAGCAAATATTCCCGATTTTCAATTGTGTTACCCCTGAGAGTGTCTTGCTCGCCAATTGTCATTATGATGATTATTATAATTATGATGATGATTATTATTATTGCAGAGAAGACAAACATGACATTCTTGCTGTGTGTGACTGGAGTCAGAAGATGGCCTTCTATCAGTTGAATGGTCGACAGGTCTGTCGTGTAGTTACATAGTTTGTGCTGATATGAAGTAGTTTTATGTGTGTGTTCAGATTGGAAAGGATCGTAACATAGATTTTGACGTGACATCCATGAAATATTTCAGCGCTGGAGATTTCAAACTGGTCACGGGAACAAATAATAAGGTTTGTGTGTGTGTGTGTGTGTGTGTGTGTGTGTGTGTGTGTGTGTGTGCATGCCAAGCCTGGCCAGCAATTTTAATTATTGTCCTTGTCAATTTTGTTATCTGATCTCCGCCCCTCTCTCCTTCCCTCCTTTCTTTTAATCTTATCTTGTCAAGTTATTTTTTCATCCAGTCTTACCAGTAAGATACCTCCTATTCAGGTTTACAGTGAAGCATGAGCTGCATAGTCAGGTGGCTTAGGGTCATTATGCAAGTTTACCAGTTTCCATTGGACAAAAGCATAAAATTTTGTATGGCCTACTAAAGAATTTTAGCCTAGGAGCCCTCATGAAATGCATTCGTAAAGCAAGATGGCTGCCAATCAAAAATAATATCGGACAACTGTTTGGAGTTTGGTGAATCAAAGTAATAACAAGTGTGAAAAATTGTCACTTATAGGGAAAACACTCACAATTAAAGTGTGAAGTAGTAAAAACTAAGCCATTACATAACCATCCTTTGGTGTCGGCTAGGTCCATGCAACTGTGCTATGTGGAGTATTACATGGAGTTAGATTGGAAACGAGTGTCATTTGTCGGCAGGATTAATGACACATGATGATGACCAATGTACAAGTAGTTGTGAAAATGTGGAGAAGGATTTTTAGGCAACATAGCTGAGCTGAGGGACCTGATGCCCTTCCTGCATGTGTTTCTTTTAGTGGCAGTACAAGTGCATTAGATTTTGTTGTCAAGTGCATCTTGGCACAAATCTCATCATTTAAAGTTTAATAGTTCCAAACAGAACAAGCAAGGAAACATAAATACAAGAGTGTAGATGACTACAACGAAGAGAGACCACCCAGCAAGAGTAGTAAAAGTTAACAACTGCATTTTTTTGTGAAAAACGTCTGAAGAAAGTAATCTCCACAAGTTTCTACTTTTGCTGCCGATAGCAACATACGATGAATAATAAGCCTCAAGCCTCATATATCATATTCCTTTAATTTTCAATGGTACTAATTTGAAAGACCAAGGGCGATGTGAAACTCAGGCATGACTAACTGTAGGTCAAGTCATTTTAGCACATGAGAAAGCTTCTGAATCTTGTACCATGAAACAAGGCATTCCTCTGATCTTGAGCCACCTCTTCCCATTTACATTGGTCTAAACATTCACCACATGGCTTGGAGCAAGAAACTCATTGAACAACTTATCACATGTGAATTTGTATTTCATATGACAAAGTTTACAAATTGAAGGTATGATAGCCGCAGCAGTATCTGAACAATAAAAAGAAGGAGCTGTGGCCCCGGCCTGTCTTACGGATAGATTATTCACTGTTGGTGCTCTGGATAATTCTGACCATAACCCCAACTCAACAACTGCAGTAAAGTCATTTTATGGAACTGGAATCAGTCTTTTTCAGTTTCTTATAGTGCTAACCCTGGTGAAATTAGACCTCAGTTATAAATATCACTTTCTGGAAGCAAGCAGCATTACCTTGCAGCTCCAATCACTTTCAAAAGATAGAAAGATTAACAGTTGTGCTATAGGATGAGATCAGTTTGAGTTCAGTGATGGGGCCAGAGAGGAATTGTTTAGAGCCTAAACATTAACATAGTAAGTAAATATCAGGCTGGAATATGGACTTCTTGCACTCAACCCCACCAAGTAATTTCAAATCCAAGTGAATTTGGTCAAAAATTGCTGCTGCACGGTGTTGAGAACTGGTCTGGCTTAGCATACCAGAATTTTTTTAAAGTTTGCCTGCAAAGGAGATTACAGTAGATATAATTGTGCCAAAGTTAATGTATGCTGCTCACCACTGTGTAGTTGCTAATGCAGCCATAAATATTCAATTATTATCAATCTATGTTTTAAACTTGAAATTTAACATGTCTATTGTACAATAATTCTTGCATAATAATATTGCTTCTAAAAACAGAATATTTAAAGCATAAATAACAATAAATGCTCTGGCGGCCATTTTTAATTAGTGGGCTTAATTAAAAATTTTGGGTGGGGCTCCTAGGCTAATAATATTTATGAAGTTGAAAGAAAATTTCATGCAAAATTTGATCCTTTTGTCCGCCAAAAAACGGTAATTTCACTAAGCCACCAGATTAGCAGTGTTTGATCAGGGAGAATCTATACATATATATTTTTATATTTTTCATTGGGTTAGTTAGAGATAAATTGCTATTTGTGTGTATTTACTAGGCAACAGTGTATTCATTTGATGGAATCCACCTGGGTGTGGTCTGTGAGACTTCCAGCTGGACGTGGTCCTGCTGCGTGAGACCCGGCAAGAATGTCAACCAAGTGGTCAGTCAAGCCATCAGCTAGATACGTGCGCACACATGCACACACATGCTTGCAACATGCCATCTGTGACGTATGTAGCTACAATCAACATCTCTTATCCTAGCTAAATTTAGTGAGCAGAGTTGGATAAATCCCAATATTTCAAAATTCAAAAGTCAATGGTCTCGTTAAATTCTTTCTTAATATTTTATTCCAACATAAACATAATGAACCATTGTTGAATGTTTTACACATTGGGGAAATTATTTTTTGTTCAGTGCTATTTAAATACAATAATTTTTGCTTGCTGGTATACCTAAATGTTGGTAAATATTATACCTATGTCTAAATAATCCTACAAAATAACTTATAAATCAACTTTGATTGCACGAACAGATGAATCTAATGTTTATAGCTTTACCTTACCCAACTTTATAGCATTACGACCAGTGATATATGTTGTAATTATTTTTCATGTGGCAATATTTCAATGTATATTACATTTACTTTACACGTGTGTATGGCAGGCCATTGGCACAGAGAATGGAGATGTAGCTGTCTACCAGCTAGCCTTCACCACTGTACATGGCATGTACCAGGAGAAGTGAGTCAGGGACTGGGATAGAGAGAAAACAACACAGAGACTACATCAGGCTGACACAAATGTGACACAACTCAACAAACACCTCAACAACTGACATAGTTGTTTTCACAGCATATGCACACACACACACACACACACACACACACACACACACACCATGGCTCCACTTAACGTGTTCTCTTCTTCTGTTATGTGTTCTCTCTTTTTTTTTTCCCTTTTTTTTCCATCCTTCATTCATTTCCTCTTCTCTTTGCTCTCTGTTTGTGGGACTGACCTAGCAATGCAGTCTAATTATTTTATGGTGTGTGCACAGGTATAGACATGTATTAGTAGAATGTGTGTGTGTGTGTGTGTGTGTGTGTGAGTAGGTATGCGTATCGGGACCAGATGACTGGAATCGTTGTCCAGCAACTCACTAGTAACAAGACCACTCGAATCAGATGTCACGATGTGGTCAAGAAACTAGCCGTGTACAAGACCAGGCTGGCAGTAAGTGAGCACTGGTGGTGTGCCATTGGCAAGTTGGGACATGTACTGTGTGGGTGGGTATACTGTATGTGTATGTAATGTTTGTAGTTCCATTAAATTGAATGTAGCTACTGTGTCCCAGGAAAAATGGGCTTACTCATATTTTGTTGTGAATTGGGAAAAGTAAATAATAAAGAGGGAAGAAAAGGATTATACAGTGGAATGTCGATTATGCGAACGCCAATCATTTGAAATGTTAATTAGCTGAGCGAGAAAGCGACTGCACGTGCAATGATGGTTATTTCGATCACGTTTTTGTTGCACAAGCAACTACCTTCTGATTTTCGTGCTGAGGCAATTGCTGAAAGTTAAATGATTGCTAAAAGGAGATGTTCCTTCTATTGAGACTAAGCTTGAAATTTTCTAGCAGTTGAAGAAAGGAGGAGCTACTGATACTGTACTTTCAAAAGAATTTGAAGAAGGTAAGTCTACCATTACTGGCATCAATGAAATAAAGAAGGGGAAAGTTGAATACTTTCGCTTCCACAATAGATAGTGCTATTGGGTCTCTAATATATAGCTGCAATAATGTTTCTTTTCATTATTTTGCATTTAATTCGATTATTAGAACAATTTGATTGTACGAGCCACCCCAATCACCCTATTGGTTTGGATAATTGATTGTCTCCACTGTACGAACATACAATGTTTACCAAAGTCAAGATATATATTGCTCTTCACCCCGAGGTTATGGTCATGTATATTATTGTACTTGGTGTATTAGGTGCAGTTATCTGACAAGATTAATGTGTATGAACTCGTGGACTCTGAGTTGGATGAACTCAAATATGTCCTGCAGGTAAGCCTGCTTTATTGTGACCTTAGTATTTATTACACGGTGGGGTGGATAATAATTTCTTTAGGAGGACTTTATGATATATTACCCACTTTGATACATATATTGATCTGAAAGCTTCAATCATTATAATTCAATTGTACTGGGAGAACTACTTTGTACTATAAAAGTTTTCTTCATGCTTGTGCACTGAGTGAGTGTGTTAGGTGGGCCTGATAGGACAATCAGATATTTTTGAGATGAAATTAATGAAAAATAACACCAGCTCAATTCCTTATATAGCTCGTAGATAGCGTATGTATTTATGTGACAACTGCACCGTGTTATGATCTGTGTGTGTGTGTGTGTGTGTGTGTGTTATGATCTGTGTGTGTGTATGTGTGTTATGATCTGTGTGTGTGTGTGTATGTGTGTGTACAGTCAAGGTTTCCCTATGGTGAGGATTGTAACTTGCTAGTAATGACCAGCGGCCATGTCATAGTGTGTCAGGAAAAAGAGCTACACTGCTTTTCCGTAGACGGGGAACCCATTAGGTACGTACAGTAAGAGAGACGGGGGTGGAGGGGGTTAGAGGGAAGAGTTGTATATATAGACTGATATATACATATTAGTCACTTTCTGAGGTAAGGATATACATGACTATATTTTTAGCGCCATTTATTTTTCTCTGACTTGAATATTCCGTGTGTGGCTTATATTGCAGAGATTGGTCGCTGGATTCTCAGATTCGCTACATCAGAGTTGTGAGTGGTCCAGTGGGGAAGGAGTCCATGCTTGTGGGTCTCAGGAATGGCCAGGTGTTCAGGATCTTTGTCAACAACTCTTTCCCTAACTTCATCTTGAAGCAGCAAGTCTCCATTCGCTGCCTGGACCTCTCTCTCAGGTATGCTTGGGGCGAAATAATGTATTTTGTGTTTTTTCATGCTCCTTTACTAGCTATAATAATATGAATTTTTTGAGAGGCATAGTGACACGGTTTAGATTTCTGTAGTTAACTGTTATTTGTTGAACTGTATACTGTAATGCAGACAGATACCTTCTACTAAGGTACATACATACACATAGGTGGTATATAGTAATACTGTAGATGCATAGGAAGCGTCGTGTACTATAAATATATCCACTGTATAGATACGCTTGGAGTAGGCTCTATGTTATCTCTAGGAGCCCATACAAGGTTATTTAGAGTATGTAGTTTTAACTTCAGTACGACAACTTCCAAACTTCACTTCCCATTCATTGGTACCTGTTGTCTATACATATGTGTCAACTTGCCAATCTTGAAGAGCCAGCACAGCTCAGATTAGTAACCACTAACCATGCAATGGGGGGATTGAGCAGGAGCAGGTGGAGTATATAATTGGTATATGGGCATTTGTATTTTTTTGTTTTGTTTTATGTATGTGTGTGTGTGTGTGTGTGTGTGTGTGTGTGTGTGTGTGTGTAGCCGGTCTAAGTTGGCCATTGTGGATGAGAGTAATGTCCTGATGGTGTATGACATGATCAGTAAGCAGTTACTCTACCAGGAGCCCAATGCCACCAGTGTGTGCTGGAACCAAGGATATGAGGTAACCAAGATTGTGTACGAACATAATCTCAGACAAGCAAGCACATGTAGATATTATTACAGTCATGTTAAAACAAGTTGCATGATTAGTCTAGGCGTGTGAGTGACACTGTGGATTGGTTGGTTTGTGTTTATTTGATTGTATGCTGTTGTGATAATGATATTTTCTGCATGGCCGTTGTGGGCAACACGTAATACTTTGTTACATGATATTGCTATTATCATTGCCATGTGTGTAAATGGGAACACTCAATTTCTAAAATTTTAACTTTCAGAATCATTAGAAAAGTGGTGTATGTATGTATGTCTGTATATATTGTACGTATGTATGTGTGTATGTATGCAGGACATGCTGTGCTTCAGTGGTAGTGGATGTCTGAATATCAAGACCAGCAACTTCCCTGTACACCAAATGAAACAGCAGGTAAAGGGTCATCATGCATTTCAGTAACAATTTAGTTGTTATGTACACATAATCTTTGGGTAAGATAGAATAATAGAAAGATTTGTGTCAAGAGTATATATTTATACCATAGTTGCTGTGGTAACAGCCATGGATTAATAATGCTATTCCCCGGTAAATTTCCCACTGGCCTTGCATATTTCCCCTCGTTAAGTACACTTGTACTGGGACGGTTCAGCGATAATTAAGTTAAACCATGGCAAATCTCAGAATTATCACTAGATAACCAGCCTCTCACTCAGGCTTTGTCCTAGCCCTCGGGATCAGGATGGTTACCAGCAATTATTCCTCTGATGCTTGGTTTAACTATTATTTATTCTTTAGGGCTTTGTGGTTGGGTTTAATGGAGCCAAGATCTTCTGTTTGAACTACATGACCATGTCTCAGGTGGATGTCCCACAGGTAGGTGTGTGTGATGCTGCATGCTGCTACCCAATAGAAGCAATACATAATAATAATATATTTAGTGTCATTCTTCCTGTGTAATGCGTGTATCCAGTCAGTGTCTATGATCCAATATCTGGAACGCAAGAATCATGAGTAAGAGTTATTATTATTGTTACTCTACCTTCTACGCTGTATGAACTATTTGTTATAATCAGTATTTCCTAGTGAAATCATTCATTATTTCATTTTGTCCAGAGATGCCTATCAAATAGCTACTCTCGGAGTGACTGATGGAGATTGGAAGACACTCGGTCTTGAAGCACTGGAGGTTAGGAGTGTGATAATGATGATCAGCAAATAATAATATTTTTGTTTGTTCTCTTGCGGTTTTTTTCTCTTCTTCTCAGGGCATGAATTTGGAAGTGGCCAAAAAGGTAATATACACATACGAGATTGAGTTCAGGAGTGATGATGGTTGACTGTGGTTGATAGGTCTTTGTTCGCATCAAAGAGAGCCATTTTCTGGACCTTATCCATGGATTTGAGGTGACTAGATGGACCATTGTAATATAGTATTGGTTTTACATTAGATTCTGTAATTACAGGAGAGAAAGAGTACTGGTGATTTGAACGCACAGCTCTACCTGGCAGAGATACTAGCCTACCAGGTGCCGTATGCATTATGTGTCACGTACCACCCATTCAGTTTCAAAATGTTATTTCACAGGGCAAGTTTTTTGAAGCTGCAGAAATGTTCAAGAAATGTGGTGCTCCTGAGAAGGTAAGAAAGCCATATTACATGGAAGAGACTATTAATAGACTTTTAGCTGCACCTTGAGGGGCCATGTATGTGCTCAAACATTTGACATTTTAAAGACTTTTTTTTTTTTTTTTTTTGTGATTCTAGCCCCCCTCCCCCAATCTCTTCGTTCCTTTCCTTAATGAAAGCAACAATAGGAAAATGCATGTCAGTGGCTAATTTCGGGAAGTACAAGTTGAATGTGACACATTACAATTCATGCAGTGTCAAACTAGTTATATAAGCACTAAAGTTTGACACTGCAAAAATGATCCTAGCAACACGGTCCACACCCCCCCCCCCACTTCCCCATTACAACATGCTTCTGTTACTATTGTTGCTGTTGTGTTGTTGTTTTTGTTGTTGTTGTTTTACGAGTCTTTTTTTTTTTGTTGTTGTTGTTGTTGTTGTTGTTGTTGCTGTTGTTTTCCAGGCTGTGGAAATGTTTACTGAACTACGAGACTTTGAGATGGCTAAAAAGTTCTTGAGTTTGTCTGGTAAAGGGGCATCAGATCTGATTGCCCTGCAGGCGGACTGGGCCATGACAACCAATGATCCTCAAGCAGCATGGTGAGAATAACCAGTGGGTGGGCGTGGCACATGCTTCAGTACATTGATATTTGAATTGTTTTTTTGTTGTCATAGCAACATGTATGTGGCTGCTGGCAACTATGAGAAGGCCGTGCACATCATGGGAGAGAATGCATGGGTGGAGAGGTACGTGTGATCATGTGACTACAGGGGGAGTGGTCAGATCTGGTGTAGTGGAGAAGGTTGTTAATAAATGAAGATTTCAGGTTATGGGTCCTCATGTCAAAAAAGTCTTGGGAATATTTCATAATGATATTTTTACTTGAGTACTATTTGGTTAACTTTGTGCAGACACATTCAATTGTAATGAATGATTCCTTATAAAGCTGAGTTATTTGAACACCCCTCTGCCCCTGTAGTGAAGGTAGATTTATGATTAGACTTAGGAAGACTGATCTGATGGTATATCTCACTGAATAAATAAGGTCCAATAATTAAGCTTTTTTTTCCACTTGGTTTCCTGAATTGCAATTAAAAAAAATGGGTTTGAATTAGTGGACTAGACCCCATCTTATGGGCTAAATGTTTTGTTTTGCAAACTGAAAAAGTAACAACAGCAGCAACAACAACTATCAATTGACTTGAACGAACTTCATTTTCCTCCTTCCCTCCATGATATAGATTGGCGTCAATCTTCCATGACATCCCCAAGACGGATATGGAGCTCCTGCGTCAGTGTGCGGACTACCTGAAGCAGCTGGGCCAGCCTCTGATAGCTGCCGAGGTGTACGAAAAGATGGAGGACAAGTGGGCTCACATCATGCTATACGTCGACCTCAAGCAGTGGGACATGGTCTGTCTAGACAATATATATACATGCATGCTGACTGGCGACTTTCCTGTACATGCATGCTGACTGGCGACTTGCCTGTACATGCATGCTGACTGGCGACTTGCCTGTACATGCATGCTGACTGGCGACTTTCCTGTACATGCATGCTGACTGGCAACTTGCATGCTGACTGGCGACTTGCCTGTACATGCATGCTGACTGGCGACTTGCCTGTACATGCATGCTGACTGGCGACTTGCCTGTACGTGCATGGTGGTTGCATAGACGATGTATTTACAATATATGTTACAGTAACCGTGCATAGAAAAATTGGCCATAATGCGGCGCACATAAATGTCTGAGAAAAGATTGATAAACTTCTCAAAATTTGTGTTAAAGAAGCCTGTAGATTGAAACGATTAAGTCCCGTATATTGGTAAAGGTTGAAACTACTGTTATAATACTTGGAGAGCTCAATATCTGGATGCTGATGAACAGTTAAGTGCAATAAAAAATTTTTTTGATGGGGCCCGCGTAGTGTCCATTTTCTTGTGCCCGATTTTCCTGTGCACAGTCACATATACGTACATGTACATGTGTGTATGTACGTACATGTACATGTGTACACATGGTGGTTGGATAAAGGACTCCTGTAGTTGTGTCGTATGTATAATATATTGTAGTGGACAACATAGTCATTACTTGTAAAACACATATTTATTTTTTTTGTTGTTGTATTTTGTTGTACTTACTGCTAGAGGAAGTAGAAATACAAGTAAAATTATTATTATGTCTGCTAAAATCTTAACTCTTGTATGTACTCAAAAATTCAATGTGTAGTTTAATATTGTAAAGCTAGTTTGCATGCTTGAATTTCTTCAACTTCTACATTCTGTATTGTATCCCCCTCAACTTCCTATTTGTACCAAACTTGCATTTAAGCTACATGTGTAGTAAACAGTTGATTTACCAGAAAATATTGGTTTAACTATGAAATTGAAATCTGGTATCCCACTTGAGGAGCAATTATATTCCTATTGTTGTCATTTTATAGGCTTTTCAACTGGCCAAGAAATATGAGGAGTACTTGGTAAGTGTACACAGGCTGGATAAGTCTTGTATCATATCCTCACGTGCAATGGCCATTTGAGTTGTTGTTTAATTATGTTGTCAGAATGAAGTGTATCTGCCTTATGCCTTCTGGCTCATGGAGAATGACAGATATGAGGAAGCCCAAGATGGTGAGATATAGGTTCTCCAAGTTTTCTGAGAAAGTTATGTTTGTGATAGTTTCTTTCTCATGTTTTTGTTTGTTTGTATATTCGTTGGTTATTTGTTATGTTAGCAATGTGTAAAGCTGGTAAGGAGAGTGAAGCTCTTCGCATGTTGGAACAGCTGGCTACCAATGCTACTAAAGAAAGAAGGTACGTTACTGTAACATGTGTGAGCAGGTACAGGTACTGGTTTAGAGTCACAGGATGGAGTCGAGGGAAGATAATGGGGCTAAATGTATCTCTGACTACTTTACTGCCTGCTCTAATCTTACTATGAACTTACTATACACTTGGAAAGTTTTTTTTTTTTAGGTGGCAATTATAAGTGCGTGGATTATTCAACTTTCTTCTAGTCTGCAGTTATGTGTAATTTTATATATTAATAGTTTTTATCATGATTACTGGTGTAACTGTTTCAACTGACAAGTAGGAAAAGATAGAGAAATCCAAAATATGTAGGGATTTTGTATTTCACCATTCATCACCATACCTATTTAATAGTCTGTACGATACGGCAGAGTAAACCATCATTATAACCACTACAGAATATCAGCCTATTCTCCTATTCTCCTTTAGATTTGGTGACACTGGTTATTATTACTGGCTTCTGGCAAAGTCATGCTTGGAAACTGCTTCTAAGATCACTGGAGAAGGTAACTCACTTATACAATAATCCTCACAGCATGGTATAACTGAATGGTGTCTCTGCAGATGATCCAGACAGTGTGTTGGTGAGGGAGAAGTTGGTGCAGAAGTTCCATATGAATGTGGAGTTGTCTGAGTGCTATCATGTGTACAATGTCATCCACTATTTCATGGAGCAACCCTTTACCTCTTTTATGCCAGAAGCTCTACTTAACATGTCACGGTTTCTGACATTGAAAACACTCAAACACTCACTACCTGGCATCTCTAAAGTGTATCCTTTTTAGTAACTTAGTAATGTACGTGTACGTAGTGTGGCCCATAATGCTCATCATTTAATGGAGAATTGACACACATGTGGGAGATTGTTACATATGCATGTACATGATATTGTCTGATTAGAACCATATTTGCAAGGTTCAGGTGGATTGTTCTATATCCCAAGCCGCAGTGTGCATGCAACTTTAGCAAAATCCAAAACTACAATTCTAACTAGTCATCTGTTTTATCAAAGCTGTGATTCCCGTCAGTATAAAGAAAGTATACAGTTTTGAAGACTGGCAGTTTAGCTGTAGGATTAACCAGTAGCTATATAGGTATGGTTACACCTACGCCAGTCAAATAATAGCTGATGCAGCATTTACAGGTTGGTGGACATAATGCACAATATATTTTTCACCTTTGATTTTTTTCAGTACATTTTATAAATTTTTTTTCCTTATATGGCACTATCAGATTCACCTTCTTCACTATGGCCAAGCAGGGCAAGCAGCTCGGAGCCTACAAGCTAGCCAGATACGCTTACGATAAATTACAGGTTAGGATGGAGTGTTGGAAGCAGTGATGTTTAGGCTGTGAATTGTATGAAGGTAGGATAAATTAGTCAGTCTATCTTGGCTGAAATGATTATAAAAATAGAAAATTTTCCCAGTTAACAGCCAATATGTATTCATTAAAAGCTTATCCTGCGATTCAACTTCTTGCCGAAGTCCTCCTCAGTAGTCAATGAGGTTGAACATTCTGTGGTGATGTAATAAGCACTGTAATTGGCAAGTGCCACTTCCGGGAGTTAATTTAACATTATATTGGGTGTTAAAACTGAAATATTAGCTATTTAGTGGTTAGTTGTTGTTTTTTGTTTTGTTTTGTTTTTTAATGATAGAGGTGACATGTTCCACATTCTAGACAATGGTGACTATTGTTATTATTTTGTGTCTGTGTAGATGTTGCACATTCCCAGTAACCTGCAGGAATCAGTGGAAGTCGGCCAACTCACCATCCGCTCTAAACCTTACCTGGACAAAGAGGTAAAAGCAAAACACTTTAAGAAAGTTCCAGCCAAAAATTTGCATAAGATTTTACTTTATGATGTATGATTATAATTATTTCACTTGATCTTAACCAGATTTCATGTAAGATGTGTTGTTATTAGCATAATATTTCTTAAGAAGAAGCTAAGAACATTGACAAGATTATAATATGTAAAGCTTTACCAAGAATGATTAATTATATTTTATAAGGTTATGAAGGTATCGGGAATGATAGATAGATAAATAAATAAGTAATAATAAATAAATAATAATAATAAATAAATAATAATAAATAAATAAATAATAAGTAAATAAATAATAAATAAATAATAACAAATAAATAATAATAAATAATAAATAAGTAATAAATAAACAAGTATGTGCGATCTAATTGAGAAAGAATAAAAGATATGATCTAGAGTAAGTCACAAAAGCTTTGAAAAGATTGGGCGAGAGAAGGAATGGGTGAAGAAGTGTTTTATTTTGATCACTCATTCATGTATTATTCAATTTTGTGTAGGAGTTGTTGCCAATGTGCTATCGATGTTCCACAACTAACCCTCTCATTAACACTTTGGGTAACAAGTGTGTCAACTGCAAGCAGCCATTCGAAATTTCATTTGTGTCATTTGGTAAGTCAAGAGCTGTTTTATTTCTCAGTGATTTGAAATACATTTGGTCTTTTGTTCTTGTTGTTGTTGTTTTTAGAGGCTCTGCCTGTCGTAGAATTTGTGCTGGAGGAAGGAATTAGGTGTGAATTAGACTAGAGTGTCTTGAGGATATTGTATATTGTGTTGTAGTATGTTATCGTTAGGGGAATTAATTCTATCAGCAAGCAAGCAAAGAGGAGTGAGACACTATCAGGGGTGTACAAATGTAAACAGTTGGTATAATATTTGAAGGTCGCTCGCTAATGTGGCATATTAGTAGCACATTTGCCATAATTGAGTAATGAAATTAACAACTATTTGGTATAAAAATCACGAGGCCTTGGCGAAGACACTTGTAGCACAAAGTTTATATTTTTTTAATCTCATATTCTTGAACCCCAAGTGTAGTGTTCAGAGGCACTGAAACCAAACTTTGCCTGCTGATGGACTGGAAATGCATTCACCTTTTAATAATGCACAAACAAGAAGTGGGGGTCACCTTTTAGTGACTCTTATGCCATTATGATATACTAATTTTTCTACTTTTGAAGGGTGACTTAAAGTTTAAGCACTTAGCCTGTGCCAAGGTTAGAGGCACTTGTATTAATTGAAATCAGGTATAGGTTTTGTTTGTTTTTTCTGGTATGTGGTCTGTTATAAATGTGTCCAATGCATCCCACCCACCCCCTTTAAATACAGCTTTTTATTCTTGCAAACTGTACATTTTTCCTTTTTTATGGCAATGAAGATCTTATACCAGATGCGTATTCTTTCTTTTAAAAACTTAGTTATGGTAGCTTAGAGATTGTTGTCATAAGCTATTGATTTTTTTTTTTTTTTTTCAAGTGGTAATGACAAAGATATTTATCAGAAAAACTGTTATAGCTAAGAGTAATTTTAACAGGTAGGATTAATTTTGACGGCGCATCTAGCTATAGAATGTCATGCTAGAAGTATTATAGCCGAGAGAGTTTTGAGTAGATCTATACATAGTGACTAATATCTTATGCTTGTGTGTCAGTAGCAACGACAACAGTGTGTATTCAGGAATTATTCATTAGCTGAGCTGGGTTGGTAAAACGTTTTACAAATGGAATGGGTAAAGTGTCATCATATTCATTGCCATTAAGGAAACGATGACCATTTTAGCAAGTTTCAAAGGGTAAGGCGATAATTTCTGGTAAATTGTCGTGTCATCAAGGTGATTAAGGACGCGACTATTGTAGCGAAAAGCAGATGGAATTGGCAAGGAAAGAACAGCCAGTTTCAGGGGGAAAAGAAGACAATAATTTCACGAGGCCCTTAAATCCGCAATCATGGGTAGAAGGACAGAGAAACTTAGTTGCAGAAGAGATAGACAAAAGAGAAGGGAATCCATGACTCAAGAAGAAAGAGCTGAAGAGAGGAAAGTAGGATGAGAAGAGCTGAGGTGACTCAGGAAGAAAGAAAGCAGGAGAGGGAAACTTGTGTAACTAACCCAAGTGGTAGAGAATCAACAATGGATAACAATACCTTATGCTATTTCCTAATTTGCAACGTCAGTACGTCAAGCGCCACTGTGTGGTAGGGTATTTGTGAGTTATTAAATTTACTTTTTGAATTACAACTAAGCAACCTCCCTGGCCTTTTGTGCACAAGCACACCACTAGTGTCTGTGCATATATGGCAAGTACAAGCATGACTTAGGAGCAGATGACCTTGAGGAAGTTCCTTTTCCCTATTAATGGATTAATTTACTTGTTACATGTGTTTACAGCGATGAGGAGGCAGTGAAATTGATTAACAGGGACCCGCAGAGCAGCGGCAAAGTAACGACTGAGTGGGAGGAGTCTGTGGTCGGCAGTATCCTTATGTTTTATTTATTTTTTTGTGCCTACCTTATGGATGTAGGCGCTAACAGAGTATTGTCAATGTCAAAACACACCCATTTGTGTATGTGTTTGTTTATTCATGCATACTTTTGGGGGTTAAAAAATCATTTTCTTTAACAGAAGATGGATTAGATACCCAGACGCTACGACTGAGTGATACAGAAGTGAATGTGAGAGATCCCATGAGTGCGGCCACGTATGAGGTGAGAGTTAGTCAGCACAACCATTAGCCTATATATACGGTTGCTGGGTGGGCTGTGTGTGTGTGTGTGTGTGTGTTATCGGATGAACACCTGTGGAGTAATACATTTAGTGCTTATAGCATACTTAATAGTGTCTATGAGCTAATAATTATTTCTAGTGACGTCTCTGTAAGGTATGATTGCCAGTAGAGTGAAGTAGGTGCCACAGGAAGAGTATATTTACAGTAGTTATTTTTATCATCACGGATACAGTCATCACACATACATTAAAATATTGTCAATGTAAATTTATGTACCGATTGGTTTCAACATGGGATCTTGGGCAGTGCTGGCAGTAACTTTTAATTTACACTTTGGTATATCACATGGAATTCATGTGATCAAAAAATTAGTCCAGCAAGTCATTATGTATTTGGTTTTGTTGAGTTCAAAGCTACTTATGTAGGAAAGGTTAACTTGGGCTTGTCACTGGCTGACCAAAAATTGCTTCATGATTTTTTTTCTTTGCGGCATGTCTTCCTTCCTTCCGTGCAGCTGTCGGAAGACTTTGTTCCGGTGGTATACGGGCGGTCTCATTTAGCATCCTTACACCGTATGGAAGTGATCATCAAGTGCTGGGGACCTCCTGTTGGCAACCAATACTTCAAGTCCATCATGCCAGACATGCACATCACTCTATGTCCTGGGTGCAACAAGGTCAGTCCGCATGCCTGCACACACACACAAATCATTTGTTGTTGTTGTTTTGTTGTTTTTTCAGATGTTTCATGCAGATGACTATGAGCTGCAAGTGCTGTCCAAGGGACATTGCCCATTTTGTAGAAGGAAGCCTCCCAATTAGAGCAAGTCAGACTATCTTGTGGGTACTTTAGTACTATACAATTCTGTCAACCATTATCACTTTACACGACTAAAAGGAAATTCATTTTCCCATTTCATACCCTTTTTTACCAAATCTAGAAACTGAACTGTCAGTGATGTAATAAGAGTAGATAATGATGATTCAGTTAGGCCTTACTGTAGTGCGCTCACCTATAGGTGCTGCATTAACTAGTTTATTCTATGCTAATCCCCCCCGAATAACATGAAGTTGTATGTATGCAGCCTGCTCTTAATATAATGAGCAATTTTATAGTGTATTGTGAATCTGAATCTGTAGGTTTATGAACTTATTACAATTTACACAAAATCAGATAGAGATAGCATTTTCAGTTGTTCATGATCTTTCATTTTCTTGGTAAGTTTCCTGCAAGTTGAGATACAGTTCTCTAGCTAACTCTGGATCAGCTCCAATCTTTATAGCATTGGGATGTACAGACATGTCTTCTTCAGACCAGAGTAGCAGTATTTCCTCTGATAGAGACAGCTGTCTGACCAGATTAGTGAAGGAAGGTCTCTCTGATGATTTTGGGTGCCTGAAAAATGGGGCAAATTAGATAAAGGCACTGGACATATATTATATATAAATTATATATAATATATATTATATATATATATTTATTGCAGCTTTGATATTTTTACTTGAATATTTCCGCATCACGCGAGCGTTCTGTATTCTCCCATATTGTACGGTTTATATTGTACGCTACTTGTAGCGCGCGCGTAGCGAGTAAAATCAATGAAAATTGTATTGTAACCGGTTGAGAAAAATTTCAAAGAAGCAATAAATCACTTATCACACTCGTCGTACAATATGGGAATGATATTTTACTCTCACGCCACATTTTCACTCGCCTTTGGCTCGTGAAAATATTTTGCGTGCTCGTAAAATATTTTCCCATATTGTACTCTGACTCATGCTATAAGTATTATATATATATATATATTTTTTTTTTTTGAGGAAAAGGGGGTTTGGAGATAGCTTTGTGGTATGAAGGTGTAATTCTTCGGTTGTCTGGTATATACAGTAGACTCGGGTTTTTAGCGCCCCCGCTTATAACTCCAAATGGGTGCTTAATGAATAACAGCAAGTGGTAACGTAAAAACTGGGGCTGAGTGCTGATTAGCAGTAGATGGAACACATGGAGCACTTAATAAAAAGTGCTAAAAACTGAAGGAAAATAGGGGCACTTAACAACCCATGTCTATGGTATTTATATAACTGAGTTATTACAAAAAAAAAGTGTGGTATTGTGAATTACCACAGTAGTGGTAATCTGATCTGATTGGTCACGAGTATATACATGTGATCTCACTGTACTTTATCCACTAGGCAGTAAAGCTATTTAGCAACAGAAACTAGAGTAGAAATAATGGAACAATCGGAAAGGGATAGTTTCTTTGATGAAAATAATAATACAAAATTAAGCATGAAAAACTGAGGTATTCAGATTAATAGCACTTGTGCGTCGAGAAACTTTGCTTTATTTCGCCTTGTGACATTTTTCTGGTGCCACAATCACGAACAACAATTTCCAGTTTTCCATGCTATTATAATCCCCTATATGCATCAAGTAAATAATTATGTGTATAGCACTATATGACACTGAGGCATGGCACACCAAGCTATCTGGAACTACAGTATGATATGCAATTCACATTAGCATGGATACTACACTGACCAGCAATCCATCATGGTGGAATAGATAGCCCTAGGACATCCTGGTGGAGGAGGAAGTCTACAGCCACGACTAAGGAACCGCATTAACTACAATTTCAAATAATATAAACCAACTTAACTTCTTTACAAAATTAATATCAATAGCATACTTCATTGTTCCTGAGAGACTTGTATGGCTTAGTGCCCAGACTCCATATTTCATACATGACAATGCCATAGCTCCATACATCACTGGCACTGGAATACTTCTGGTAATAGAGAGCCTACAACATACATACGCATGCATAGACGTGTGTTTTATATACAAGTGGAACCTCTGATAGTGAACTTGCTTACGAGCAAATTACCTATATTATAGTAAACTTTTTGCTTGCCCCCTTCAAAAGATAATATAATTTATTGTGTATCACCTCTTAAAGCAAACAACCTCTGATTTGTGAACTGAAACCCTGGTCCCCAATTGTTCTTAATTAAGAGGTTCTATTCTACATACGCAGCATACCTCCGGTGCAGTCCATCGTAGTGGAATCTTAACACCTTTTGAGATGCAGCAGCTTCCAGACAACATTAGGTCACGAGAAAGTCCAAAGTCAGCAATCTGTACGTAAGGAGGGGCAAATGGATTATCATGCAAGTAATTGAATAATTTACAATTTATAAAATTTGACTATATGTGTATGTATGTGTGCTAATACATACACTACTTATTAGTTACCATAAGTATTACTAAGTCAGTATGAGGATAAGCATTGAACCATGGAGGAGGAGTGCTGAGAATTGATTGCCCTGATTAATCTTGAATAGGATTGATAAATAACTTTGGTGTTTACAGATTGTGGTATTACATTGGGGTTATGTCATAGATTATCAAACGTGGACTGCTGTGTGTGTGTGTGTGTGTATTGCGTGGTGGTTGTGTGGTGTAGTAGTTGTGTCCTTGGCTCAGGGCCTGAGGTCTTAGAGTTCAAGCCAATTTTTCCATCTAGTTTTCCATCTGCCTCCCACCAGTCCACCCAGCTTGGTGATTGGGGACCTGGCATTTGCTGGGGTGCAAGTTCAAGGCCTTTTCTCATGAAATGGCAATGGTCCAGGTGGGACTTCGGGTGCCCACACCACTTGCTGTGACAAAAGGCCTGTTCTCCTGCGAGTTCCTAGCCCAGCTCCAGGAGCTTTGCTTGCACGGCTCACAGTGCCTGCTTAGTGCACAGGTATCCTGGCTCTGCCAGGTGCATGTGACCGCCTCGGCAGCAAGAAAATTTGCATTTGCATTCATATTTGCATGAATGTGCTATTAAGAGTGATGTGTGATGCCTTACAAGTAGACTCAACAGTCCTTAGTAGCGTCTCATGTAATCTAATTGTATGCATTCTTTTAATAACGAGCTAACTGCACTGCTAACAGGGATATGTATATATATTTTATCATGACTTCCCAAAAAAATTTAGTTTCATTCACACAAAATATATGGAAGTGGTCAATTAAATAAAGGAACTTAAATGTCAACTATAAACACAAAATATATGGAAGTGGTCAATTAAATAAAGGAACTTAAATGTCAACTATAAACATGTGCAAGTGTGAAGTATTAACAACAACCTGTTAGCGCATTTCATGCTAGAAATTTGACAAATATAGCATGAAAACTGGGAGTAAGGCTTGAATCACAAGCAAGTGGTCCTGGGTTCGGTTCCGGTGGCGACCCAATATTTTTAGTTCTGCATTGTTTAAAAAAGCCTGTGAAAGAGAGAGAAACATCTAATAATAACCTTGCATATGTCATCTTCAGACACCAATATGTTTCGAGCAGCCAAATCTGTGTGGATGAAACCTTTGCTTGACAGGTACGCCATGCCAATAGAAATTTGACGGCAGTAGTTTAACAGGATGTGTTCACTAATGCATTGATTCTCATTCTCTTTACTCTTGTTTATCAGTAGCTTTCTCAGATCAACCGTCAACAATTCAAGGATCAGTTGAATCTGTAAAAATAAAAGAATAAATAAATAAAACATGATGAAATTGTTAATATGTCTCTCTAACACACTGACTATCGTGCAATTACAAATTATGTTGACTAACTCAATGTCCATTTGAATTCTTATGCTGAAGGGACTAGTTCCTGTATTGCCTATCATGCACTCACAAAGCTTCAACAATCTTTGGCACAATGCCAGCCATATTGGGAAATCCACAATGCTAATGACACACTCTCACACAATGAACACACTATGATATACACTATGGGGATGATCCAGTGAGTGGGCATTGTATCTTAGCCTTATTCTTACTTGATTTAAAGGCTGTACAATGTTAAAATTTCAAAGATTAAATGCTCTCATTCTATCCAGCCTGTTGCACTGTATCATTACTCCGAAGAACTCTATGTTGGTGTTAAAACATGTCCTTAGTTCTACACTTAATGTGAATTGGATGGCAGTACCTCAGAGGTATTAGGTATTTGATGGCGTATATTAGAGAGTAAGAGATGAACTTTAATGTAAAGTCAAAATGTTTTAAATAAACGTATTCTGGCAAAAATTTTTTTAAAAAACATCCATAGGAAAGAACATTTCAAGGTTCACAGTTTTCTATTGGACTAATGACTCAGTAAAATTTTTTTTTAATTCCCCAATAAATATGAATGCATCCACCATTATGTTTACACACAGAATCACATATAAGATAGTTGAGCTATACATATCTATAATCTATTGACTCACTTGTTCTCCATCAGCTATCAATCCATACATACAGATCACGTTAGGATGCTTAAACTGGCCCATAATGGCTGCCTCCTGAAGAAACTTGATTCTGCCTTCCTCTCCAGTTCCTTCTTTAAGTGTTTTCACTGCCACTTTCATCACCGCTTCTTCAACCCTTAGCTTGCCTTGGAACACTTCACCAAACTGACCAGAACCAATCTTCTCTCCCATTCTGCAATAAATATAGTTTCCCTTTTATTCAAAAATTGTTGTTGTAATTCATTACAACAGCTATAGGATGAACAGGCATTAATGAAGTCAAACCCATAGTTTGCTGTGCATTTACACTTAACCACCACATGGGAACATAACACAGAAAGAATTTCTAACTCCGCTTATTTATTATTTAACTAGAAGTGTGGAAAATCTTCACTTCTAATTTGATATAAAATTTTTTTTTAAAGTTTCTCTGAAAACAAGCGAACAATTCAGTTTTGGAATATGCCTTCACATACTGGATATGGCTTCTGTGGAGCTGATCTGGAGTAATGGAGTCCAACTGCTCATACAAAGCTGTCTCCTCCATTGCAGGAACTATGTACTTAACCTTAGCTGATCGACTTGCATTCTAAAACATCATTTTATAATTATAACATTAGCACAGGTTATTGAAAATAAAGCAACGTACTTTCATGAAGCTTTCATTTTGATATCGTGCAAGTATCTATGAATTTAAAAAAATAAAAAGATAAAACTACAGAATCAGTTTGCAGACCATTTTCTGTACTGAACAAAACATTTGTGGTGTGAAGCTATTTTATCGCTTTTAGTAAATAATCAGGTAAAATAAAATATTTAATTCACAATGAATTATTGTTTATGCAATAACACAAATTTTTTTTACCGCTTCATAAACATTGGATTCTGCCACACTAGAAACTTCGGTGACTGTCACATCATTACTCGTTTGTTGTAAATTCTGCTAATATATATTTACAACGTATGCATTCATATGCTCAAAGACAAGTAATAGCAAAGCTACCTGTACCACCACCTCATAGATGTTAGGTTCATTGTCTTCAGCATATTCGTACACATGTGGGGCAAAGGTCTAAAAATAATACACTTCTAAATTGTCAAAGTATTAAGAAAGAGTAATTTGTTTACAACATTAATTCTGTAGATCGATAGATAGCTAAATACTCACATCCAAGGTGTAGTCGATACCTAGGGAGGAAAAAGCATTAATGAATGCAATTGTACATCAACTATCTTTCACTTACTATCATACACATTTTCAGTGAGACTCTCGCCATTGTCAGTTATATCAGGCACTTGTATATTACCATTTTCATATAAAACATTTCTTGTGTTACGATTGTTGGATAATTCTTTATTTGCTGAAGTTCCTATGTGGTATCTTTGCCGGCAAAACAAGACAATTGACACAATTGCTACTATAGCAACTGCCACTCCCACAAGGACTGCCACAGCAGCTGCTATTCCTCCAATCATACTGGTGGAAGAGTCAGCATTGCTGTTAGAAATCACAGCCACCTTGATGTCCACCGTCTCAGGCATTAAAGACAGAACCTCCGGTGTTGGGGATGGTACCTTAACTGTTGATGAAGTACCAATACTGTCAGCTTCATTAGAGACACTGGTCACCAGAAGTTCTTGTGAATTCACCGTTTTACTTGAAGCATCTGATTCATGAATAGAGGAGGTGTAGTATAATTCAGCTGTTGTAGTAGATGGAGCAATGGCAGAACTAAAGGATGTGATGGAAGAAGTAGCTGCTGTAGATGAAGTTGGATTGATTGCTATGGAACTTGTTTTAAGAAGGTCTGAGTTTAAAATATCAGAATAGAATCAAGTCATCCATATCAACCAAATTTATAGCTAAATAGTATGTAGCTGCTCTATCAAAATTGGAAAAATCAAACTGGTGCTTAAATTCATTAATTAATGCTTACAATCACAGGAGCCTTGAGAGCTAGTGAATCCAGGACAGCACTGCATGATTGTGTAAGTCACTGTGGAAGTCTGCACTCTATAAACTGTCCTATAAATTGTCCTACAAAGCAAATGGAGGCAAAACATCCTATAACTACAATTTTTTTAATTTTTACTATGACCCTGAAAAACTAGTGTTGGTGAAGACATAATACACAGGAAAGTAATTCTATACCAAACATATAGGCATACACAGAAAAAAATGGTTTGTTATATTAACAAAGTTTGTTAAAACTACATAGTGCTGCATTAACATAGTGATGTTAAATGTACAAAGCATTTATGTAATTACAAAGACTTCGTTATTTTTACATCTTAATAGTTTTAATGCGACAAACAAATGCTATTTTATATCAAGTATGTCAAATTGACTTCATAATTGTTGTTTCAAATTTTGAATACTGTTAAAATGACAAGTGAGTGGACAAAACTAAACTGAAAAGTAATTGGGAACATTGTACTTCATCACAATGTAAGTGTTACAGTCTCCCCTACATGAATGAGCATAATATCTCTGTTTGTTCGGTAATTTTGGAAGTAAGACCAATCGTTTTTGTGATGTATGACATATGGAATAGGCTGATAAATGACAATTAATGCCCAATGTTTGACACAATTCCAACTGAAGAAGCGCAATATTTGAGACTAATAGTACGTCCAAAATTTTCCCAAAACCTGGCAAGTCATCTTCCTGAAATCCAACGTGAACATATTCTCTCCGATAATATTTTTCACCATACGCACCAATCCAGTTAGGCCTATAGGTAAAACAAAAAAAAACAAAAAAAAAACAACAACAACAAAAAAAACATGATGCATCACTCACTTACAAATTCTATTTGATATGGTACATAATGTGTAAAAACAACATATTTCCCAAAAGCAATACTCTTTTTCCTTTACATAATCACTCACCAATGTTATTTAACACATCATTTTCCAACCCACCTTAAATTAATATATATATAAAAAAAAAAAAAAAAAGTCACCTTGATACGAGAATGTCTGGGTCAGTGCCTGGCAACTCCTCCAAGATTTTTTGACACAAGGCATCCGCTGATAATTTGTTGATAGCATCTTCTTTGTCTGAGTAATAAGTATACACAAGGGTATTAATTAGTATTATTCATCAACCCAAAAGGTCTAAAGTACTGCACACGTTCCAATTATAGCACACTCAAAACTTCTATTTGTAGCCACTGCAACCGTAGTGGACTCTTGACATCACCTAGGAAACGTATCTCAAACATTACTTAGTATTTTCACCCACCTCCAAACACTAAGTCACACATTTCCCACTTCTACACAACATATCTTAAGGGGAGTTGAACTGTTCATGAAAGGTGCATAGGTTTCGGAAATCCAAGTTCTATTACGAAGTGGTGGTACAATCAATCTCGAAACAATTTATCAACGTTTTCTTACCCCTGTATCTACCAGCATTCTTGCAAAAGACAAAGTAATGGTCTTCAAAAACAGTTCATAAAAAATTTCAATGGTACAATTATCATTACTGTCTATTCTAAGAAAAGTATAGCGAAGCTACAATCAAAGCAAGGTTAGGAAATGTCCAGGTTTGGGGAAACAGAAGAAGCTTTCACCCCAACCCCCTCCCCCCCCCGCGCCCCACCGTGCCCCACCCTCCCTCAAACCGATCGAATTTCTAAGACCTCCTCTCATTGTAATGTTACTTTTGAAAAACACTCAAATATCAATTTGGCCTCCAGTAAGGATGTGATCAGAAATATTTTATGCTATTCATCAGTTAAGATCTCAAAGGCATACATGTTACCAGTACCAAATCACACTTACATGGTCCAGATTCAAGATCATCATAATCAAAAAACTGTCCCTGCAAATATCCACACAACAGCCTCTGGTGTCTTCTTGCCACTGAATACGGTACATTTTTGAAGTTGCCAATCTGTACCACTCGCTTAAAATAGGAATTTTTGGCCTCCATGCGCATGCACCAGCTGTTCACCATGGGACCAATACTAAAATAAAAGAAACCACATTCATTGTTCCAGAATTTTATAGAAATAAAATGAATTGAAAAACAATGACTTATTACGCCATAATTTTAACAATCATAAGATACGATTAAAGTTAGGAACAATTTTAATTTAGCGTGAACTTACTACGTCAGTAGCCTTGGGAAATGTACCATGTAGTGGAATTTTGGAGTCAGTGTTACTCCAGGATAGCAAATCCTGAAGAGTCTATGGTGTTCTTCAATAAGAACTCTAAGTAAGTCACTTGCTTCCTTAGATGTCACCCTAGCCAAGCTAATTTTGGCGGCTTCAAGAAGAAGTAAATAACATTCCCAATTTTTATTATCACTTGGGACTTTGTCACCTATCATCAATGGCAACAAAACTGCAAATGTCCACATTTGCGAGGCTAGAAGTAAAATGAGCTAATGTAAATTATTTACTATCTTTTAACTTACTATGTTTACCAGACAAATGTAGCTTTTGAGTTGCAGATGTGAACTGTGAAGACTGAAATGGCTTGGGTGGTTTATTTCTTGCCTCGACTCGACCATAAGTAAAATTCTGCACACGTTCATTAAGAAATTCAACAGAGAATAGTCCATCTTCAAACATGAAGGTATTCAGCAAATTTTTAATCTCCATGGGAAGCACTCCTTCTAGCACAACATGCATTACATCTTGTGGCATTTGGAAGTTTGCTATTTCAAAGTCGTTGATAGAAGTGAGTGGACTAATTCCATTAATGCCATACGTGGTGGAATCACTGGATCCAAGGGGTCCACTTAACAGTGAGCAATAATGGGCATGAGTAATTGGATCACGAAGGGTGAATTCCTCTTCTAAAAACTGTCAAAAACAAGAAAAACCAAAACATTCTCTATAATACACACCATGATGTATCTCGATGCCAATATGCACACAAATTATCCTCATGGTATTAGGACACTCTTGTAACTGAATGAAGGGGAAAAGGCCATTTTGTAAGGTACATTAAAAAAAACTTAATACATATTTTCTGTAGCGAAGTACTGAACAAAACACAAATAAGCTGCATAGCATGCCATGATAGAACTTAAAAAGAGGTTTCTATAAGTTTGATGTCCCCATTCCCTCAATTCAATCACACATATTCAACATTATTAGAACATGAATGCTGTCTAAAACTCCAGGATGTACCAACCTAATGACAACATTAAGACCTGGAAAAAGCAATCATGTTTGTTTTACCCAATTTCATAAAATAAAAAAACCAAAAAAACAAACAAACCCAATGATAAGGCTCGAGAACCAAACATGTGAAGAAAAAAATACAAAAAGTTACCTTGTCTTGTATCATGTCTTTCGTAGCCATACAATCCCGACATACTCGAAGTGCGAAACCAACACCGACCTTGAACCCGCCCAGCTGATGTGCTGCCAGAGTGTCTGCAAGTACCACAAGAACTGTCCCATAGAAGTGATGACTGCGTTCACCAACATTGACTGTAATTCCATTCTATAAAATAATACAATCTTACATGGGCAGATATTTCATGAGCATAACTTACTGAGCTCAATCTATTCACATCTTCAATAAATGGAGCAAGCACCTTTTCAAATCCAAATTTGTATAAAACAGGACACTCAACACATGCAATTAAGTGAATTGCACGATGAGTGGATCTGAGTTCTGGCCGAAGGTTTGCAAGCATGTAGTAAAACAAGCCTACAATACACAGATTATAGTGTTTCAGATTTTTTGTAAGGAGAAAGTGTGTTTCTTTATGTATCATGTATGTGTGTGTGGTTAGAGGATTGCAAAGTAACAACAGAAGATAAGGATGCAATTTGTGGGTGAGTGAATATGTGTGTGTGTGTGTGCGTGCGTGAGTGTGTGTGCGTGCGTGAGTGTGTGTTGGGGTGAGTGAGGATAACAAAATAATAACTACAAAAGTAAGGATGTGTGTATATATGTAATCGTCAACGGGAAAATATGGCGCAATAAGGTGTGCGTAAACATCAGGGAAAAATTAATTGAAATTTTTTAATGTATTAAATAAGCCTATGGGAGGAAACAATCATATCTGCTATATAGGGAATGGCTAAAGCTACAGCAGTAAAATTTGGAGAGCCAGCTAAATATCTGGACACTGACAACCCTATATGTGCACACAAAAAAATGTTTTAGTGGGTGTCACGTTGTGTCTGATTTTCCTGTAGACAATGTGTGTAGCATGGGCTTTACAGGATAGTAAAACGACAAAACAACAGAAGGTAAGGTTGTGTGAATGTATGCACATGTGTATGGCAAACTAGTAGCAACAGACTTTCTTCCTACTAGAAATTTGGTAAAAATATTCATTATGAACATACCTAGTTTGTGAATACCAGCATGTCCTGCCAATGGGTTACATACTTCAACCTCATCAAAGTAGGCCACTAGCTGAAGTGCATTAGGGTTGGACATAAAGAGATTGTGCTCCTGAAACAACTGGCCATCACAAAAATCTGCCAAGTATCCATCTCTCCGATTGTGTTGATGCAGTACCTATAGTAAGCAATTTACAAAGCGCAATGAACAAAATGAAAAAGTAAGAGAGCATGACTGGGTTTGCCCCCTCCCCTATCCAAATTCTTAACTTGTACAACAAAAATATCCACTAATTGTTCAAATGTCCTTATTTTCAAATAGAGCTCACCACAATAGCCTAACTCTAATGATACTAATGAGTTTTAATTTACCTCATCAAGTATTTCTTCTTTACTCAGCAATGACTGCAATCCTTCCAAAAGTGGAACATATTGAAATGAATACTGCTTTTCTGTTAGGCGACGTTTGTTGCCATGTTGAACAGGTACCAACTCAGTCCCAAGGGATACCGTGATAGGTTCCTAGAAAACAGATGTTAAGTTAGTCAGCAGGGATTGTTTTGAGGCAAATTGAAACTTTCAAAAATTGAGAGGCTAAGTTAAATATTTTCAGGAAGGGTAAAACTATTTCAGGAGGGCACAACCGTTTTCAAAATAAGAAAAATGCACCCCCCCCCCACCACAAATGGCCTAAAAATTACTGAGTTAGCGTGATTACATATATGTGACCGTCTACAGGAAAACCGGGCACAATGCGGCACCCTTCAAAAAAAACATTTTTTTTTTGCACTTACAGAGTTGTCGATGTCCAGATATTGAGCTCTCCAAGTTTTATCGTCGAAGCTTAAGTCGTTCCCACTATAATAGACCTAACCATTCCCTTCCGTCGGCTTGAAACAATACATTTTTAAGAAATCGATCGATCTTTTCTAGATATTTACGCACGCCGCGTTGTGCCCGGTTTTCCCGTAGACGGTCACATATGTTGTGGCTTGGGAAAGAAAAGAACTAATAATCTATTAACTTTCTGAACTGTTCTTATGTCTTTCACAGTAGTTTAGGGGAGGGAAACCTAAGTTGGAGGTGGGATTCTTCTTTCTCTACATCTCATTAGTAGGAATACTTCTTCACTATAACTGAGTGGGAGGTATATAAGCCTGACAGAATATCCAAAGTTTATTGATAGAAGGGCATTGTGAACAAGACACTATCAGAGGTGTAAGAATTATGTAGTGGTACATGAGTGTACATGATATTATTGTAGAGAAGGCTTTAGCTATGATGAGAAATTTTAGGTAAATACAATAGCCTGAAGTCCAAGATGTAACTGCTTGAAGTCTTACACAGTGACAATACTGACAACACAATTTACAAAATGTGTAATATTCATGACTATCTTATTAAATGTAATTTTCCCATTCTTACTGCCTCACCAGCCCAATAACATACCACTAGATTGAAGTGCTTTTGATAAAATTTTAACTGCATATGCTCTGTACCAAGTCCTTCAAATATGTCCACATCGTCAAAACAGCCATCAATAACAGTAGCATCAATTGCAGCTTTGTCTTTCACAACTCTCTTCACTGATTCCTTCACATCTTCCATTAGAAGTACTACTGTTTGTTTAATCTGACTAAGTGTATAGTCTATTGCTGTTTGAGTAACTCGGTAACGTTCTTTCAGAGTTAACAGCAACAAAGCAGTGCTCCTCTGTGCAGCAAGCAATTTGTTGGTCATTGTTTCTGCATGAGGTGGAGAGCTGTCAGTAGAGGGCCCTCCAATTTCTTCAGGTTGAAATACATTAAAAGAATCAATGTCAAAATCCTGGTCATGGAATGACTCTGAGTCCCAATTGGGATGCTTTCGCTGCAAATGTGAAGCCATAGCTGAATAAGTTCTAAAATTTTGGATGCATCCATGAAATCCACACTGAAATGAAAAGTTCGGTGTCCCAGAATGACACTGAAAAGTGTGCTTCATCATATTTTTCCACGATGAGCAGAAAAACGGGCAGTCCTTGCAATGATGATTGATCTCCATACTCATTCGTTCAGTTCTTTTCTGGCGACCCTTACCTTTAGTGTGTTCGCCCCGCCCACAGTTGATTAGATTACCAACGTGGTTCAGACTCTGATTAAGTCCCTGCTGCAGTTCTTGTGCGTGTGCTTGCTTGGTCATCTGCAGCCTTCTTGTGCGTGGTCTATTGCTTGGTAGTAGGTGTAGCCTTGTGCGTGGTCGTGTGTGGGGTCTTTTGCGTAGTCTGAAGGGGGAGCTCCTCCTGGTTTGTTTACGAACGCGTCTTGGTGCCATGGACAGTTGGAGCACAAGTGAAGTAGGAGACTGGCTTCTCGAACAAGGCTTTTCACAGAATGTGGTTGATGCCTTCTCAGGTGAGTCTTCATCAAATGGCTTGCTTAGTTTGGAACAATGTCAATTTTCTTTTGAACAATTATGTCTTAGATCAAGAAATGGATGGTGCAGCAATTACACAGACATTTGGTACATGTGTGGGTCCTGATTGCTTAAGAGATGTTGTTTCAAAGTTTGGAGTAAGAATTAAAGTGTACACTGCTATTAGGACACATCTAGACAAAGATGTTAAAGCTAATGTAAGAAATACCAATCATGCTTTTGCTACACGTTACTTCAATTTCCTTATTCTATGTAGAATGAAATCTCTTCACCAATGTCCTTTAAAGAGGTAGCAATTACAGTTTGATTCTTACACATTTGGTTAATTGGACAAAATATTATGTACATCTAGGTTGATACGGCCTCATGTGCAAGTTCTAGTTCCTTCTCGGTATGTGTACCTTATTAATTGTAATACAATTTAATGGAGAAGTTTAGTTTTATACTTGCTGGTGAATTTTCCTGATTGGTTGTAGGCTTTACAAGATATAGGATCTTCTGAAGGAGCTACAAAGGGCTCTCAAAGCAGTGTAAGTTATGTGTAGGTCGGTTCATTGTACAATTGATTCATTTGTGTCATTGAATACAGGATGTTGACACTACAGAAGGAACCCCAACAAGATTTCGTTACAATGTAATTTATCAATTCATCAATAATATACTGTACATTTTTGTTAGGGAAAATAGATTTTTTTGTATAAAACAATTTAGGAATATGTTGTTGATTGAAACTTAACTGCATCTAGGGAGAAAGAAGAAAAAGGCCAAATATCTGAAAAACGTAGCTATCGCAGTGAATCAAACCCAGCACTGAAGGTTAAAACCAGTGTGGGTGCTGGGTTCGATTCATGGTGATGACAAAGTTTTTCATGCACTTGGCCTTTTCTTTTGTTACCCTGGATACAGTTAAGTTTCTGATCTACACCCAGTAGGTGTTCTGGTAGCACATACCTGGTGATTGTTGAGTACAAGACTGCAGCATTGCAGTACTACTCAGCAGTATAAAGGTCCAATGTGTTTAAGCCAGTGGTCCGGGGTTTGATTCCTGGCGATGTCCAAGTTTTCACGCATATCTTTTTTCACCATAGGTGCAGTTAAATTTCTATCTAGTTTTATGACTTGTGAACATAGAATTTGCACGCACACACACACACACACACACTCACACCCTCTTTCCCTTTCAGAGAATTATTATTGAGGCTAAGTGAGGCACTTTTTACTATTTATTTATGTTTTATTCAAAGCCCACTGAAATGGTTTTGATTACAAAACTTTTATTTAAGCTCTATGTTTCTAATTGGAGCCCATCCCAATTCAAAATGACTAGTTCAATTATCTACAGCACTGTTTTCCATGGAGTTCATACACTATTAGTTTACCAATCATTAATATTGGAACCACTATTTTAATGGTTCTGATGGTTTCTACCTGTCAACATTACCAGTGATACAGCATTAGCTATCTATTGCACTCACATGGCTTCTCCCCCCACCCTACTAAGATTTCTGTAATGAAACCTGGTGCCTGTGCTATGTGTGTATGCAAGGGGGTGTGGGAGTTGGCAGAAGGACTGCAAGTTGCTATCCCTAGGACAAAATTTTTTATAAGCATAGCAGTTAGTAAGATTGTTCATTTGCAGGTACCAAACCCATTCCCCATACCTACGTTTCGGGACAGGACAGAGGCTAATTTGAAGAATTGCAGGTTGGCGGATGATGATAGAAAGTACATGGTACGAACGCTCTCCACCATGTTATGTGCATATAAGCGGTCTCCATCGCGAAATGATTGTTGGATTGTGGCAAATTCTTTAATTCGAAAGTTTGGCTTCTTAAAAGAAAGTGTGAGTTTCTGTATTTTCACATTGTTAGTTGGTATTATATGTCGGAAATGTACTCATGTTTTTAGCATTCTTGGAAACAGTTCATCTATATGAGATGTCAGAATGTGAACAGAAGCGGAGGAGCAGAGGGTCCTAAATCTAAACGAATTAAACTTAATGAAAAGCAAAAGCATTTGTATGTAGCATTAAAGCCAACAGAACTAGAAGATGACATCTCTACAAAACGTAACGAGGAACTTTTACGAAAAGAATTTCTTAAAGGAAAGCCGAAAGAGGAAGTGGTACACAGTTTGATTAAAAGAACCTTGACATTGAGGCGTGAAGCAGTTTTAAGTGGATCTAGGCCCGAAGATCTCCTTGGAAAATATCCCCACCTCAAAAAACCAAAATATGTAAGATCTTTGATTTCTTGGTTTTTATTTATTTATTTATTTTTATGGCATTTGGGTGAGTGTGCACGTGCATGCATGCATTTGTACTGTGCAGTAGTGTACACCAAATATGGTGTTGGGACACCGCTGTGATTCGCTAACAGGGCTGCATACAGAAAATGAAGCTTTTTGGGGGTGGGGGGGGGGGGCGAAATAGGAGTTTCAACATTGTAGGGAGAGCAAGCTTAAGACACCTTTTCTGCATCATTACGAGTTTACTGACAGAATGACTTGTTTTTGTGACCTTATGTTGGCACTGTCAACAAATGTGGTTGCCATATTGTCTAGATCATGTGCAGACTATTACCTTTTTTTATATATATTATATTTATTTTTTGTTATTTATTATCATCATTTGTCGTACTGGTCTATAGTTTACGTGTGTTTTCTTTATATTTTAGATTATGTACGAGTTTGACCTCATCGTAGGTGTTGATAACAGCTTTGATGTTTTTTCTGAAGCATGGGCTCTGTGGGAACCAGCAATATTAGAGTATTCTGCTGCTCCTTTGTCAAAAAGCAAAACACTGAAACAAGCACTAAGAGATATTGACTCTGATGATACAGGTAATCTTATGTATTCAAAGTTTAACTGCCGTTTTATCCTTTTTCCTCACATTCTTAGAAGCCCATAGGTTAACTGCATTCCGGTGTTTGGCTTCTTTTTTAATATCAAGACCAAGGAAAAAAGGACTTGATGATTCACTAAAGGACATTCCTCATGTTCTAGTGGAATCTAAGGTAAATATTTATGATATTTTTTTATTAGTGTAAGTGTAGCCATTAAGTAGGAAAGGAAAGAACTGCACATTTTCAATGAAAAGTTAGCTTATACTTTCCAGCACTATCAAATAACACACACACACATACTAGTATTACCACTGTGTACACGCACTAGTATTACCACTGTGTACACGCACTAGTATTACCACTGTGTACACGCACTAGTATTACCACTGTGTGCATCACATACTAGTATTACCACTGTGTACACGCACTAGTATTACCACTGTGTACACATACTAGTATTACCACTGTGTGCACATACTAGTATTACCACTGTGTACACGCACTAGTATTACCACTGTGTACACATACTAGTATTACCACTGTGTACACATACTAGTATTACCACTGTGTGCACATACTAGTATTACCACTGTGTGCACACATACTAGTATTACCACTGTGTACACATACTAGTATTACCACTGTGTACACAACTAGTATTACCACTGTGTACACGCACTAGTATTACCACTGTGTACACGCACTAGTATTACCACTGTGTACACGCACTAGTATTACTACTGTGTACACGCACTAGTATTACCACTGTGTGCACATACTAGTATTACCACTGTGTACACGCACTAGTATTACCACTGTGTACACATACTAGTATTACCACTGTGTGCACATACTAGTATTACCACTGTGTACACACACACATACTAGTATTACCACTGTGTACACGCACTAGTATTACCACTGTGTGCACATACTAGTATTACCACTGTGTACACGCACTAGTATTACCACTGTGTACACGCACTAGTATTACCACTGTGTACACGCACTAGTATTACCACTGTGTACACTGTGTACACATACTAGTATTACCACTGTGTACACGCACTAGTATTACCACTGTGTACACATACTAGTATTACCACTGTGTACACGCACTAGTATTACCACTGTGTACACATACTAGTATTACCACTGTGTACACGACTGTTATTACCACTGTGACACTACTAGTATACTACGGTGTACACACTAGTATTACCACTGTGTACACACACTAGTATTCACTGTGTACACGCACTAGTATTACCACTGTGTGCACATACTAGTATTACCACTGTGTACACGCACTAGTATTACCACTGTGTACACATACTAGTATTACCACTGTGTGCACATACTAGTATTACCACTGTGTACACACACACATACTAGTATTACCACTGTGTACACGCACTAGTATTACCACTGTGTGCACATACTAGTATTACCACTGTGTACACGCACTAGTATTACCACTGTGTACACGCACTAGTATTACCACTGTGTACACGCACTAGTATTACCACTGTGTACACTGTGTACACATACTAGTATTACCACTGTGTACACGCACTAGTATTACCACTGTGTACACATACTAGTATTACCACTGTGTACACGCACTAGTATTACCACTGTGTACACATACTAGTATTACCACTGTGTACACGCACTAGTATTACTACTGTGTACACGCACTAGTATTACCACTGTGTACACGCACTAGTATTACTACTGTGTACACGCACTAGTATTACCACTGTGTGCACACGCACTAGTATTACCACTGTGTACACGCACTAGTATTACCACTGTGTACACATACTAGTATTACCACTGTGTACACGCACTAGTATTACCACTGTGTGCACATACTAGTATTACCACTGTGTACACGCACTAGTATTACTACTGTGTACACGCACTAGTATTACCACTGTGTACACGCACTAGTATTACTACTGTGTACACGCACTAGTATTACCACTGTGTGCATGTACTAGTATTACCACTGTGTACACGCACTAGTATTACCACTGTGTACACATACTAGTATTACCACTGGTACACGCACTAGTATTACCCTGTGTACACGCACTAGTATACCACTGTACATACTAGTATTACCACTGTGTACACGCACTAGTATTACCACTGTGTGTGCACGCACTAGTAAATTACCACTGTGTACACATACTACTAGTATTACCACTGTGTGCACATACTAGTATTACCACTGTGTACACACACACATACTAGTATTACCACTGTGTACACACACACATACTAGTATTACCACTGTGTACACGCACTAGTATTACCACTGTGTGCACATACTAGTATTACCACTGTGTACACGCACTAGTATTACCACTGTGTACACGCACTAGTATTACCACTGTGTACACGCACTAGTATTACCACTGTGTACACGCACTTGTATTACCACTGTGTACACATATTAGTATTACCACTGTGTACACATACTAGTATTACCACTGTGTACACGCACTAGTATTACCACTGTGTACACATACTAGTATTACCACTGTGTACACGCACTAGTATTACCACTGTGTACACGCACTAGTATTACCACTGTGTACACGCACTAGTATTACCACTGTGTGCACATACTAGTATTACCACTGTGTACACGCACTAGTATTACCACTGTGTACACATACTAGTATTACCACTGTGTACACGCACTAGTATTACCACTGTGTACACATACTAGTATTACCACTGTGTACACGCACTAGTATTACTACTGTGTACACGCACTAGTATTACCACTGTGTACACTGTGTACACATACTAGTATTACCACTGTGTACACACACTAGTATTACCACTGTGTACACATACTAGTATTACCACTGTGTACACGCACTAGTATTACCACTGTGTACACATACTAGTATTACCACTGTGTACACGAACTAGTATTACCACTGTGTACACGCACTAGTATTACTACTGTGTACACGCACTAGTATTACCACTGTGTACACGCACTAGTATTACTACTGTGTACACGCACTAGTATTACCACTGTGTGCACATACTAGTATTACCACTGTGTACACGCACTAGTATTACCACTGTGTACACATACTAGTATTACCACTGTGTGCACATACTAGTATTACCACTGTGTACACACACACATACTAGTATTACCACTGTGTACACGCACTAGTATTACCACTGTGTGCACATACTAGTATTACCACTGTGTACACGCACTAGTATTACCACTGTGTACACGCACTAGTATTACCACTGTGTACACGCACTAGTATTACCACTGTGTACACGCACTTGTATTACCACTGTGTACAAATATTAGTATTACCACTGTGTACACATACTAGTATTACCACTGTGTACACGCACTAGTATTACCACTGTGTGCACATACTAGTATTACCACTGTGTACACGCACTAGTATTACCACTGTGTACACGCACTAGTATTACCACTGTGTGCACACATACTAGTATTACCACTGTGTACACACACACACTAGTATTACCACTGTGTGCACGCACTAGTATTATCACTGTGTGCACGCAAAGCCATTAAGCAGTCTCCTACTTGTTTTGCTCTCCTTTATCTGGTGTCTTGTGTGTGTTTATAGAGAGGCACTCCTCCTAATGAAGCTGTAGATCGTGACACCAATCAACCACACCTGCTGAGGTTCACAGATGATGACTTGCCAGCACAAATCTTTGTCGTGATTGAGCAAGTGGTTCAGTTTGAAGTGTCTAGTCTTTTGAAGGGTTTTTTTCTTTTATTTGCACTACATTTCATTTATGATTTTCAGTATCATAATCGATTAACTGACTTTTTTCTTTTTTTTGAGGAAAAGCTGATTCATTTGGACACACTTAATGCAAAGAAAAGTGCAACTTATCATAGTGTTACGTCAGCAATTGAATGCTATTTGAAGTAACAATTTAGTCGTTTTCTTTGACATTTCAGAAATAAATTTTGTTGTTATTATCAATTTTTACTATTGATTGTTTAAATTAGTTTCTTGCGATACTAAAAATATTTGTTAAGATATATAGCAGGCAAATACTGTGAAACTGACAAAGATATCCAATAAATTCATGTAACAATAGTGTCATGCATAGTAACAACTAGTATGTAATAATAACTAAATATGTAGTAACTATGAAAAGAAATAATGCCAAGATCAGAAGGTAATATTTTATGACACTTCAGTATTGTGGTTATGACATAATCACTGTAAGCATAACAATAATTGTTGTAAATGTAACTGTATGATAAATGTAAAAATAACAATTATGTTGATTTCATATGTAACAGTATTGTAATAACAACAACACAGTAATGTAGCAATAGCAACAAAATAATGTAAAAACAGCAACATGAATTGCATTTTCAACAATTAATTTGTATAAATAGCACCACCGTCTTTGTTAATGCTACATATAAACTTATGTTAGAATAACAGTTAAAATTGTTGTAAAAATAACAAACATTTTTATGTTAAGAGAAATGCGCTGTTTTAGCAAACAATTTATGTTATACCAACAAACCATTTTTTACTGTGTAGGAATCCATTGTGGCCGTAGTGACCAAGGCTGCTACTTATTAACAGAGTTAAAAAAAAAAAAAAAAAAAGGATGGCATGAGCAGTTTGTTTGCAAATAATACTTAATGATTATTTATTATACTACTTGAGTATATATAATCAGTATGAACTAACAGCCTATATATATATGTGTGATTATAAATATACTTTTTGAAAGAAGCACAAAAGTTATTATCAACCCTCTTCTGGATGATATAACACCTCAAATTGCTATTTACTTGCATATTTAATTAGTCATATTATATTGCTGACATGGCTGTTTTAGTATTTCTATTAGGCTCGCCTAATGATTGGATAACTGCTGGCATGATAGAGGGAGGGGCCAACTAGCCTACCATACAATATCATCTATAAAATCATTTAGCATAAGCCATGCATTGCACGTAATGATAGTATAAAAGTTGCAATTGTCAAGTTGGCTACAGATAGAGGATAAATGAGTATACAGGGATGGAGTAACCGCTCGTGAAAGAACGCTTCATACAAGTAAAAACAAATTAGATTTTCATACTATACAAGTTCAAAAAATAATAATTATTATTAAACTAGGTTTTCATTCATAGTTTATAAAACAACAACAACAACATGATAAATCATTTTTATATCATAATTATTTATGCATCTCACTCGATTTTGAAGACAAAAAAACCCATTGTGTTTGCAATTTAAACTCTCCTTTGTGATACAAAAATATTCCCCCCAGGTGATTGGGGAGGGAAATAACACAGGGTAATAGCATTTTTAATTAATGGCTGTTGCCACAGGCAACTATGGTATAAAATGTAAATACCTTCTGCATCTTTTCCAATTAAACAAGCCACACTTGTAACGTTGTTGAACTGATTGCCGATGACTGGTAGATCTCGTGACATTTCTCAACTGCTTCACTAGACACTGACCATCTCTGCAAACCAATACATAGACACTATAGCTTAATTTAATAGCTAATACAGTAGGACCTCCTTTACTCAGACCTCATCAATGCAAGCACCTTGATTATATATTATGACATTTATCCAATGAATTAAATAAGAAAGGGAAAAGGAGGGGGACAGGTGGAGAATGGATTGATCTTTGATGTGTTTTGCAGAGCTGATTGAAAATGCATAACAAAATAGCTTAGTTACTGGCACCCACTTATTTCAAGGGCCTGGATATTTTAAAGAAAACACAAGCTCACATGAAATTTTAGAGCCATTACTGAAACATATTGTGCCTCAAAAATATTAATATGTGCACACCATAACAAAGCAAAAACAACAACAACAACAAAAAAAAAGCAAATCAAGAAAGAACAAAAAAAAAACAAAAAAAACACAAAAAACAAACAAAAAAACAACAACAACAACAACAACAGTAGACTAATATTAAGCATTACTGCATTGAAGAAGACTTGAATTTAATCAGCTAGGTGAAATTTGGTCTATGAAAAGTTGATAGGTCTACAAGCTTAACCACAAGTATGATGCAAGTTAATTGAATCCCATTAGAAGTACACTGTATGTTTAATACAGTGTGAACAGAGGCACATTGGAGAACTGCAGGTGTAAAAGAGGTATTATGTAATTTCTAAATTGCTAATTTTAAATTGTGACTGCCATAGGGATATGCATACTAAATTTGCATTTACCATAATAAACTAGATAGTGGATGCAGCTTCTTTAAACCCAGAACCACAACTACTTACCCTACAGGCGTCTGACCCTCCAGTTCCAGTATAAAAGTTACTAAAATGAGTGAAATTATAGCAACATAATGCTTCATTACTCTTCAAGTTAAAGGCAGACAGTAGCAACAGCAAACGAAACGGCAGCGAGCAACAATCATTATAACAAACAATGCGGAAGAAGTGGCTTATGTACGGATTGTACGTAAACGCACGCGGGGGCTCTTTTATTCGCCCCTAAAAAGTACAGCTTTTCGAGCGAGGCACTCACTATACGGGGTTAGAACGTAGCTGACCCCTTTTTGTATTGTGACATAGGCATTCTATCCAGCATATTGGTGTTCAAGCTAGTGCAAAGGGATACTAAATGCCACAAGGAGGATACTAAATGCCAGAAGGGAGGATACTACAACTGATAGTATATCCCCCCTTCTAACGTTTTATTAGTTTTTGGTAATGAGTAGTGCAAGCATTGATAAAAGAATTACTATTTTATCTATGGTGCAAGAATGTTGTTTGCGCAGTTTCCCTTCATCGCATGCCTTGCACACTTACAATATTTTCATAACTAATAATAATCACCACCAAAATGAGAAAGTGAGAAAGAAACCAACGACATAATGGTCTTTTAATGCAGTGGCTAGCTCACATTATCAAGCTCTTGGTGAAGAAGGGAATTCTGAGCAGAAGACAAGTGCGGAAAAATCAGGAGTAGCTGGAAGAATGAAAAGAGCCTCAAAAATATTTATGAAAATTCAGAGTAGGAAACATGACTGTTGCTAATCTAGTAATGGAGGATATTGAGGAGAGGGCAATGTCTACTTTTCATTCACCACACCCTATTTGGATGAGATATTTTGACGATATCTTTACTGAATTACCTGAACATCTAGTCCTTTCATTTCATCATGTACAAAAACTGATCCCAAGCTACAGTTGTGTTATCATAAACCCCCTTATTTCATACTAGATCACTCAGAGGTCACTCTCTACTTCAATCATCTTCTTCAGTGTGCACTATTAACTAATAAGACAGTCACCCTGGGCACTCCTCAAGAGCTGAGTGAAATGTAGCATTGTGTCATATTATACAAAAGCAAAATACAAATAGCATTTAGAAATAGTTGAAATAGTGAATGGTGAAGGTAAACTTATACAGTTAGAGTTCATTCATGATCACTTCAGTCACTATCACAAAAATTGTCACTGGTATAACTATCATCATCTTCTTCACTTAACACGAAGTCGGAACTATGTTTAGAAGTAATTTTTTGTACTGTCAAAGATGGTTGGTTTAACAGTCGCGTAAAATTCTCACATGGATGCAGTAATGACAAGCTCCCTCTACTGTAAGGGTCAGGTTTAGTCTCAAGTGATTGTGCCACATGTCTAATTGCTTCTATTTTTCTATTGTAATAGAAATACAGTGTTGTTTTGGTTAGAGATTCCAGATTTTCTTAGTTTTAGTTATGCATACTAAAAAATTATCTTGAATGACTGCTTTAGTTGTTTTTTCCAAATTCTCCTTGAAGATTTAGTTAGTTTTTCTTCAATATCATGTAGAAAATTTTGTTAGACTATCAATTGACTTAGTTTTGGTTAATTTATGTTGTCTCTCAAATTCTGCAATAATGAGACTCCTTAAAGAAAGTAGTACAGGTAGTATTCCCAAAAAATAGCATATTTCTATGAAATCTTGGGTATTATATAAATAAAGAATGATATTTTTATATTTATATACATAGTTTAGAGAATTTCATTTAACTTATATAATTCAAGGTGAATTGTTTGCAATAATAATTTTTTTGCTTAGTATTAGTTTTGCCATCCACTCTACTGGTAGTTTTAGTTAATATCGAATTTACTGTCTTCTAAAATACTTAGTTTTAGTTTTTTCATTTTCTCTACAGCTTAGTTTTAGTTATTCTTACCAAAAGTAAAATACCCCAAAACTAAGATGTTTTCTTTTTAGTTTTAGTTAACTAAAATAAAACAACATTGGTCACATTTTTTGTTAACACAGCGATTTCTTCATGACAATGATGGACCATCAAATATATCTGAATAGCCTCCATTTTTTTCCAGTAGAGACTGTGGTGGGCACCTCAGAAAATGATGCTAGTAGACTACTAACAGATGAAGGATTCAAAGCTTCAGATAGGGATAATTCAGACGGCTTTTGAAGGAGGAAATGGCAAGTTCTTTATAGTCGTCCAATAGTGTTTTATTAGTTTCACTTCTCTTGAAATCTGAACAGAGAGTTGTTGTTTTTTCTTCGTAATTTTAGTCCATCTGTGAACACAAAATAAATACAGATAATAAACTACCAAACCCAAGTCAAAACACTTACCAGCATATTTATTTTTAAGTTGTAGCAAAAACATCCTGTATTGACCAATAGCTATGCCATAAAATGTTTAGAAAATTTGTTCTTTTTTTAGTTTTTCTGAAGACAGATTCAGTGTTCCTGTACATTTCATCAGTAGACCGCCAACTCTCCACGACATGATATTTTCCTCCTAACTCCTGCAACTTCCTAATTAACCTAATAAGTACATACAAGGTGGGAAAATGCACTTGTAACTATTATATCAATGAAAAGAGAGGGGAAAAACCCAACACACTGCGAGATGTTGATCTGCATCCTGATGGGCAACAGTGCTCTTACAGAAAGCGATATTGGGAATCTTCAAATAGAATTACCAATAACTATAGAGGTTATTTAGTAAACTCAACGATTCATTTAAAACATCTCAAGACAGTCCTTGAAAGACAGCATCAAATTGCTATACAATAACAATTGATTGTTTTTTCCCCCAAAAACTGCTACTTCATTATTATACTAATTATGCCAGCATATGCTAGTATTCATGAAATCACTTATTATGCTCAAAATTATGCCAGCATGATTTTTGCCAACCCATAGTGAATAGCTACACTTAATCATGAAAAAAAGAAATGAAACTGATTTATGAGAGAAAAAACGAAAGTACAAAGACATTTAGGTAATGATGAAAGTAGTTTTATATAACTGTCAAATTCAACCATGAGGAAAAAAAATTGAATAACAACAACCACTAAATAATATTCTGTCCAGAATTAATTAATGCTATACTTACTCTGCTTTGGTATACTATGAACTTGGTCTACCATATTATAATGACATAATAGTAAAAATTCTGACTCTGCATATCAATAAGTAGAGGTAGGTTCTGTAGAGGATTGCAAGTAGCTATTGTTAGAATACGAGGAGAACAACAACGAACAAAAAAAGTGATTATTATTATACTTTTATTTCCAGTTACAGGCAAGAAATACAGTAGCTAAAAATGAGGGCACATTCTGAAAATGAGGGGCTCGCATGACACCAGTCAAGCTTCCCCCCCCCCCCCCTCCCAAATCTGCCCCTGTTTATGTAAGCTTACATATTACTGATACAATATAAGCATGCAAATTTAATTAGCTAAATCAGATGAGAATTAATACAATATTTGTAAACTATTGAATGCAGTAACCTATTTTACATTACAAACCATAAATGCTGGACTAAGTGTCTCACTTGAGTAGCTATATTTTTTATTCCTACAACCTTCAAAATTTCCAGGTACTATTGTATTTAGAGTTTCTTCAGCCAAAAATTGCAGCTTTAAAGCAGATTACCTGTACTATACATAAACGACTAGAAAAACATGTTATAATAACGTTGCCTGAATTATACATAATCAATTTTTCATTCTTTTTTTTTTGATCGTCATAATAACACATTTCTTTTGACATCCAGAAAATCCTCTTTAAGTAAAGACCATAATTTTTCCATTCCTTCACCATCACTAAGACCTATCCATTAGCTATGCCACCATGGACTAAATGTAAGCTACATGCACACAAATTGACCACATACAGTTAAGTAAAAATAATACCCAGTATTCACTTGTAGCTAGTGTAGCAATCAAGCAGAGCTTGCTGCTTCATGTAAAAAAAAAAAACAACTTTTTTTTCTATTTACAAGGTACATACATCTATAGTAATACATAGTAATGGTGATGTCCATATCATCATGAATAACCCATAAGCTAAACTAGTTGGTAAAGGTCATCACCAACAGTAATTGAGTGAATTAGTAAGAAAAGGATGGTGTTAACTATAGAATATAATACAAAGGCAGAGAAGCAGGAGAAAATACCCAATGAAGCTGAAAGAGACCGAGAAAGACACAAGAAACAACCATGACTTGAACTCCTTTTCTTGGGACTTATTTGAATGGTCAACTGAATAGGGGGTTTGATGGTTAATCTGAACAAAATATTTTTATGGCATGAAGTCCAAACATTGTAGGTTTGGGTATAACTACAGAGAAATACTGATTACTTCTTCAGCCGAGGTTGACCAAATCATTGAAATAAACAACACCAATATATAATAGCAGTACCTCACTAGATTATTATTGGCCATATGCATGAAAAGATGGTAAACCTAGGCTGCATGAAAAGATGGTAAACCTAGGCTGCATGAAAAGTTGGCTGCATGAAAAGTTGGTAAACCTTGGCTACATGTAATTGATATAAGTCACAAGTCAGTCTTCTCAGATCCAGGAAAACTGCAATGTATGCACTGGGTGTCACTTCATTTTTCTTTAATAAATTGGGCAAGGCATTAGTCCATTGGTAGGCAATGGATAGAAACAATCAGATGCTGATATTTTTGTGAAGGACTGAAGATAGTGATGACCATCTCAATAAATCAGAACCAGAGTAAGTGTTACGGGTGTGGTGTGCTAAACTAGAGGTCTCATTCATCACTGTGAGTACAAGAAAAACTCCAACTGCATGGTCCTCAGTGTAAAATGTCAAGACTGTCTGAATGTACCTACTATATCTTGAGAAGTTGTCAGCCACCATCTTCAACAGCACATCAACAACAATTGCTGAGGTGGCTTGATCATTTAGAGTACAGTGTACAGATAAAAGTGGAGAGTCCATGCAAGAAACCGGCAGTGAAGGTTGATGGTAGAATATGGCTACCATGCAAGGACGCTGATGGGAATTGTGACCTATAGATAATGAAGTAAATGACCTGATGTATGATATGATGATGAAAGTGAACTGTATTACATTTATAACTGCCAGTTTTCCACAATTGTATTAATATTATAATATTTAAAATTTTCTGATAAAATCTCATAATTTCAAACAATATGCATGGGAACAAAATTGTTAACTGTACTAGCTACTTACCTTTCCTGAAATAATGCTGGGAACTACTTTTTTGACCGCTCTCTGCAGAGGTCATTCACCAAGTTCCGAAAAAACCATTTCTATTAATACTGCTGGTAATTTCACTATGAGAAACTTCATTGCTATTTATTTACGAAAGTCTATGACTTCCGGTCACGGTGGCGATTGGACTGTTTTGTTGATTACAAAAGTTTCTTGTGATGAAGCTACGGTACTGATTACGTAAAGTTCCTGAAGCGCGGGTGGCTAACTCGCTGCATGCATTGACTTGCATTGTGTGCGCCAAATTTTTATGTGCTCTTTTGCGATCTACAAGCAACAGTTATTACAGTTACAAGACCTTGCTATTGTGATTGCTTAATTTATTCACTGCAAATGATTATACTCTTGGTGTGCCTTTGGTGTGATATTTGGAAGGGAGCAAAAGGTAAGCCAAAATACCCTATTGAAGTTCCGATGTATAATTTTGAAGCTTGTCTATAGCTTTATCACCACTGTACGACACACTGTTTCAGTGTAATGATTACTTCCCGGGATACCTATCATTCCCAAACATACCAGACTTCTATTTCGATCACAGTGTCTTGGCAAACTTTCGAAAGGGCGATTCTGCAAATGTGACAGGGACAGGTTCATTCATATCGTATCTAGTAACTTATCCAGTCGGATGTGGTGGAACAGTGAGAAGCATTCAGACTTGCTATCAAGTAAAAAATGAAAGTTTCGAATCCTCGCCATACTTAAGATTTCAAATTGCTCCCAGAACAGACTTTTCTAATGATGAGCGCTCCATTACAATCACAGCAAGGCCAAGTGCTGACAAATGTATTAGAAGTGATAACCCAAGACAGCCACAGCAAATAGTGTGCTGTGAGAATGTACCTCTTGAAATGAATCAATATTTCTTACTCTCTGAGAATGAGAACGTCACGTTTGCTGTGACCATGTTAAATGTTGGTCGTGTGAGGATGCTGAGGTTCAACAGAACTTACTTAGTGCAGCAGCACAGATTCAGAGAGGAATTGTGGAAAAATATAACCGGGATTTATCCACGAACCCTTAATTTAACTAATGCACACATTTCAACACTTTTGCTTCTTCGTTTAATAATAAGTAAGGGTTTTACTGATTCAATTTTGCAAGATACTATAGAATAATTGTGTTACCCTTCTATCTATCATTCTTCTCAGCTTTATTTGTTACTTAAGAATTCTCAATGTGCCTGTTGTTTGCGATGTTTACATTGAAAGGAATATAGCAGACACTTGGTGCTAATGAGGCAGCTGTGTATAAGGAAACTTACCATGGACCACATTGTTTTAATTAATAAATATTACCTTATGGTGAATGCTTACTTTTTTAAAGACATCATGTGGAGGATTAGTTTTAAAATATCTAAGTCAAGAGCTTCTTTTGATATTAATAGCTGTTTGCTGATCGTTGTTTGCTAACAGCTGTTTGCTTTGCTATGGTGTGAAGAAATTGTATTCCTATAGTTATATATAACCCTTAGTGTATAATGAGAGGGTTATAGTAGTCGTCCAGTCAGTCTGTTCATCTGCATTGATTTTGGAGATTAATGACTGTTAACCGTTGAATTAGTTACAAACTTACCAAAAACAACCTTTTTAAACCTTTTATTGTGCTACTTATTTTAATTTTGGGGCTGACTTTTGTAATAGCTGGCCAGTCAAAGTGCATGGTAGTGTTGAGGACTCACACTTTTGGTGTTTCTTAAGACAAGTAATTGAAAGTAATGTTGTAATTAAAGAACAGGTAAACAAAAATATTTAATATGATTATTATGCAGCACCAGAAAAGGTTACACCTACCACTACCACGGAGAAATTCACCAACTTGGTGACACCTAACTCATCGTCGATTCCAGTAGCCGTTGGAGTAACTATAGCATGTCTGTTGATCATACTAAGTGCAATACTTGGAGTTATACTTTTTATAAAGTTCAAGAGAAAGATAAGGAAAGCACATGTAGCCACTAATTTTGACAATGCTACATACGGTAAGTTATTATTGATAGAAAACTTGAAGATTTTTCTTTTGTTACTAAATTAATAGCGTATGTAGTCTGAGACAATTCACATCCCATGTTCCTTTCTAGGTATTGAAAAACTCCATCTTGAAAATATAAGCACAGTAAGATTGGTGGAATATTCTATATTGAATATATAATTATTTCTTCGGTCGTTTTTACAGAATCCAGATGGAAATAAACATCTTGCAAATCAGACAGATACGGGATATGAAGTGGTGAGGCCTAATCTGTTGACAAACTATCCCTTTACCCCCAGATGGAAGTAGTTAATGTTTTTTTTTAATACTTTGGGTCTGTGTTAGTGGCAATGAAGATATTTTTTAATGAATGGAGGGTAATGGAAGAATTGAGATAGGGAAAAGAAAATTAACTGAAAATTTCTGATCACTAAATAGAATGACTCAAAATAATTACAGCATCATCATAGAAATGAGCATTTATTAGAGAATGCCTTTCTGATTTATTGATTATAAAATACTTGTTACATTACTTCAATATGATTATTTTTGTTTTGAGTGTGTGTGTGTGTGTGTGTGTGTGTGTGTGTGTGTGTGTGTGTGTGTGTGTGTGTGTGTGTGTGTAATTGCTGCCTGCTGTTGTAGTAGTTGTCATTTTAAGTCACTATTATATTAAGGTGTATGAGACACCTGATGAAGATGTTTACACGGTACCTGCATTCAACGAATCTGCTCTGGAGATGCAATTTGATGCTTTCAAAATGCTACGAATACCATTGGAATCTATCGAGTAAGGGAAACAGATAGCTCTACACATTCTCATACGGATTCAAACCCTTATCTTGACTATTCCTTTTTAAGTGCCAGATGGTGGTACTGTGGTACAGACTTGCATTAATATTAATGCAAACTGTGTAATATTACAGAATTGGACCGGTTTTGGGGTCTGGTCAGTTTGGTGAAGTCCACCAGGGGCTATATAAAACAGATATAAAGGTGGCAGTAAAAACGCTCAAAGCAGAAGCTGGAGAAGATGACAGAGTGAAGTTCCTGCAGGAGGCAGCCATCATGGGCCAGTTTAGACACAGGAATGTAGTGACCATGCATGGAGTAGTCACTGAAGGAGGCACAGTAAGTATGATGCAACTGATAGGGGTGTGGTCATTGTGCTAAAATAACCAGACACTAGTACATTGGAATCAAATAATTCCACTACTTTTATTCTCTCCACCAATCCATTCAACTAAACAAAAATAATTATATTGTATGATTTGAAGAGCAAAAAAAAATATTATTAAAGAAAGTCCACCGTTACAGTTATTTTTTATCATACAAAATGGTTACCATTCATAATAATGTTTTTCTTATTTTCTTTAAGGTAATGATAGTTCTAGAGCTATTGCTCCAAGGAGATCTGAGGGGCTTCCTTTTAAAGCAGAAGTCAGGAGCACTAATTAATGTGGATGATCATGCACTCCTATCTTTCTGTCATCAGATAGCTTCAGGAATGGCATACTTGTCTGGCAAGGGATTTGTACACAGAGACCTGGCTGCTAGGAACATTCTGATCTCAGAAGACTTGATATGTAAAGTTAGTCAATAACTGCCATCAAAAACAGCTGTGAAATCAGCAGTGCCTTGATATTGTCTTGCTAACGTATATTTGTCAGAACAAGGTCGTTAAATAGTACAAATAGTGATGTCTTGTCTAAAACAACTTTTAATATACTCCTGAAACTTTATAGTGAAACCAATTTTTACCTCAGGACTTGACAATATCTGTATCGTGCCATTTTGCTAGATTGCAGACTTTGGAATGTCACGTGACCTGATGTACGAGAGTTACTACATGTCTCACGGTGGAATGATACCAGTCAAATGGACTGCACCTGAGGTGGAGTCTTACTTTGACCTTCTAAGTCTGATCATAGGTTGTTCTGATTTTAGGCTCTCCATTTCAAGAAGTATTCCAGTGCCAGTGATGTGTGGAGTTATGGAGCTGTCATGTATGAGATATGGAGTGTGGGACACAAGCCGTTTGAAATGTGGACAAATAACAAGGTCAAGTATGGTGAAAATTCTGTGTGCATGTGTGTATATATATTATATATTATATTATATTATAATAATTTGCATAGAGTATAGGTTACAAAATTTTGTAACATTAATTACTCCACTATTGAGGCCACTGTGCTTTTATGCTTATTGTTGATATTCCTTCATTTTGTTTACAATTTCAAAGTCATCTCATAAAATTGTTCAATTCAGCCTAGTGTGAAATTTGAGTAATGCAGTTCATAATTACAATGAGACAACATTATTTGTATATAGGTAATTCATATTTTAGACTCTGGCTACAGACTACCACCTCCTCCCGGATGCCCTAGAGGAATATATTCTATCATGATCAATTGCTGGTGAGTCAAACTTACAGTTGGAGTATGTCCCTATCATTTTGTGGTCATTATTAGTATAGTAAATGAATATGCAGATTCATATAGCATGTTTAGTTATAAGAAGAGATTCGATTAAGGAAATCCAGATGTTTCTTAACCTGTAATCACTGAACCCACCAAATGTCATTGCCAATTTCAAGAGACACAAGAAGAAAGCAGGGGTTTTAGCTCTGGCTCACTTTTTGCTATAGAATGCCATACCTGTTAGAGCAGTGGTGCAGCCTCAAACATTTTAAAAGGCTAGGTAGCCATTGCTGGACATAGAGGGATACTATATATTGTGTCCTTCCAATTGTGTCTTTTAGGAAACAGTCATTTTGCTGTACACTCAGTTTGGCATGAATTTGCACAGTTGTTGTAACAGCAATTTTATGTATGATTATTTCTAGCTCTTCTAATGTTGTTTTAAAATAAATACAGGCATCCTGAACCTCATAAAAGACCTAAATTTTTGGATTTGTGGAAGGAATTGTTACCTACAAATAGCACTGACTTACTGCATTGGTCTAAAGAAGACAAAGAAAGTGAAATAGAAGCACAAACTCTGGGTGGAGAGCTCCAATATTCCAATGAACTCTTTCTGGATTTGCAGGCAACGTACAAAACATAAACTATATTATATATTCAACCCTTTAATGAGTGTGATACAACATGTAGAGTTCTTCCTTGTCAGATTTAGGTCACAAAAGGGATATCCCCTGAATACCAAATTTCAAGTCAGAAGTTGCTAAGCCACTCCTTGATCTACTCAAGTACTTTACTCAAACTGGTAAAAAAAACAACAAAAAAAAACAACAACAAGAAAACACAGCACTAGTGGATTGGCTAATATACACAAACTACTTAGGGAAAAGGAGTGACTGTTAACTTGAATAACTGGTTTCACCTGTTTACGTTGACTGCACAAACTATAGGTGAGATTAGGAGTATAATGGTAGTCAATTAAGAATACAATTTATTATTGTTATAAATTTTAAAATTCTAATCAGCAAAAACTAATTGCCTCTGTAATTATTTTACTAGTTTTTCTTCTCAATATTATCTTGCGGAAGTTCAGTTAAATCTTTCACTTCTTCCATTTCTTCAATAGAATTGATATGATGTTTGTGCCTTCTGATATATTTGCAGAAGCAGCACTTATTAATACAACAGTTCACAACAACCATGATTACATACAAGAAATCCAAGAAGACTAATTTCATTATCTTCTATATTCTAGAAGAATAATAATATTGCTGTAATGCACAAAGTGATACATTCCTCGGTGACAGTAATGTTAAAAAATGGAAGAGGGTAGGGGTTGGAAGGGGGTGGAGAGGGGATGGGAAGAAAGTGGGGAATAGAGAAAGGTGGGGAAGATAGAGAAAGGGGTGGGGAGGGGTTGTGGATATGGAGAAAGGTGACTGTGCTTTTGCTGATTGATATGTGCAGATCTGAGCACCTTCGATTCTGTTTGTATTTTGATATTATTTTTCAGGGCTTTTGTATTTCAAATATATAAACCAGCTACAGTAGCTAATATTCACATTAGATACTCACCAAGATGTTTTATGGATGCTACAGTGCTTCTTAAATTTGTACTATAGCCATATATTTAAGTTGCAAGTAAAAGCTGAAGTATTAACTCTGTAATGATCTCTAGCTACCAAGTCAAATTGAAAGCTACTGTTTTCCTACATACTGTAATTAAGTATTGCTACTACCAATCTTTCATATAAAATGAACTTAATTTCTTACCTTTAAAAGAAGGTGAAATTTACTAGTTTGCAATTTGAAGAGACTAAGATCTTGAAATGCACTTCAGGCTTGTACACTTTACAATCAAAAGCTTCTACTATTATCTGTAGAAAGAACACACACTTGACAGCAAATTTACACCAGGGCAGCAAAAAGTAGTTGACTTTCAAGCATAACCAACACTGCAGTTTTAGCATCCACATCTTAGTAAGAGCAAGCTACTCACCACATCATCAAAAAAATTAATAATAATAACTTGGCAGATTAAAATGTAAAATTAAATTTTCCAAAATATCATAGTTTAGTCTCCTAAAAACACATATAGAGTCATCTGATAGCTATAACTACAATTTAGCTATAATACAAGTTCATTTACTGTCTGAAATTAGATGCAAGATTTGTGTGTGACTAGATACAGAAGTCATTTGCTAACATAAATTTGAATTGAGTCATAACTTATAATAACAAAGATACAGCAATAATGTAACTATATAGAGAAAAAAAATCTATGTGATTGAGCTGATTGAACTTGTCTTGTTAAATTCTCTTCACTGAGGGGAGTCAGGAAAATCTTCCTCTAAACCTTTATCTTTCGCCTCCTCCCATGGGTCATTCTCTTCATGTTCTTTATTCCCTTTTATAAGTTTTTCCTTCTCATCAGTTTTCTGGCTAAAGCAGCAGTATAAGAACAGCAGTATTATACTCCACATAGCCCATAGAATAAAGAGAATCAAGCAGACCCAAGAGACGTCCTAGAAAAAATATGACCAAAAAACATACATTATGTTTCTCAAAGTATTAAAAATAGCTACATGAATTTTGTAACCTTTGCCACTTCCAAATTCTTATGAAAGGACAGAGATGTTGAAATTGCACCAGTGAAGAACCTTTTTTCACACCTGTTAAAGATAATATTAACAGTAAGTAGCTACACATGAATTGAAGAAATCTGATAGGATTTCTTCGTAAGCTTATGAAAGAGTGACTTCAGTATCTATATAGTTTAGCCTGATCACCCAAGCTATCATGAATGCTCATAACTGTATAAAACCTCCAAACATCCCAACACCTCCATTATTCTTGCAGCTATGGTAGAATAAAGTAATTAACATTTTTTTGTGGAGGTGAGTGTGGGGGGGGGGGGGGGGAAAGGGGGGGAGGGGTTGGAGCTGATTACATTATTTTGTTAATGGCATTATTTAATAACTGGCATCCTCGGGTCATATGGTACCTGGACAAGAGAGGCCCTATTGTACTATAGCTAGCTATTGATGATAGCTACATTCACGTACGGAACAGAATTGTGACCATCGTTAAAACTTTCACAAGTTTTCTGCAGACCATCTGAAAGAACAGCACTGACAACAAGTGCAACAAATGCCAAAATACACGCCATTACAAGGTCAAGGATACGAAGAGGAGATGTCCTGAAAACAAACACAAAAAATAAGACTAAATTGTATGCATAATAAATAGATCAATGTACTTACACTTTTGGTAGTCCAATGGCAGCTAATATTATGAAGTAAACAGTCCAGACAATCAGGACTATAATAATCGATATGATAGCCCACAGCACAAACCCACAAGCAGCATTGTTAGAAAGGAAAGGGTTCCCTTTAGGGCTTGCAGTGCCATAAAGTACACATACTTCAGAATTCCCATTGACATAATTGCCCCAGAAGGATCTTGTCTTTGAGAACTGCAGTCCAAATGTTCCTAAAATGACAACCTCCAGTAATATCGTGAGGGCACACAGGCCAGCCATTATCAAGTAGTAGACTCTCACTCCAGGATTTGTGCAAATCTTTTTGCTTGAAGTTGTGGGCACATCTTTCCTTCAGAAAAAAAAACCATGATCAATTTGTATAATGGTATGGTCATTAGTGCAAATAAGAATATCTAGTAGGACTATTGATGACTGGAATGCAATGAAATTCTACAGTGAGAAATACCTTGTCTACTCAACTGAGATTGATCCTTGAAAGATTAAATATTTGCTCAACTAAAGCATCAACATGTTATAATTATGTTTAGCTAAAATAAACTTCTTAGACACAAATATTACCCATTGGGTTTCAAAGGCTTGTACCTAGCCCAGTATCTCACTTAAAGACAAGCTTCTAGCCTTTATGGTGTACCCACCACATGCAAGTTGAGTGAGCTATAATAGCTAAGGTAAAAAAAATGTGAAATTTTTTATTTCATTTGTATTATTGAGGATACAGAAACAGTGAGAATGGACCAGTTTCCTTCAAATCTTAAACCAAGACTAGTGAAGAAGTAAAGCATTAAAAAAAGTTTAAAAATATATTTAAAAATAATGGAGAGTAAAGAGAGCGGTTGCCTGTGAAAGAGAGAGAATACATGTAATGATCAAAAGAAGGCTGAGAAAGAAATTGTGAAGTGATAAATTAGAGGAGTAAAAAAAATTAACGAATAATAAGAATCTTGGAAAAAAAAGAGAAATTTTGTTGGTCTGTTGAGAGTGAGACTGTAGCATAGCAGTACTTTTAACAGTATAAATACAGAATTGGAGTGTTTGTTCGCCGGGTGGTTGTCATAGCTCAGTGGCAGAGTGCTTGTGCACTATACAAGCGGCCCTGGGTTCTATTCCCAGTGGCGACCAAATATTTTTAATTCTGTATTGTTTTAAAAAAGCCTGTAAAAGAGAGAGAATACATCTAATGAGTAAAAGAAGGTTGAGAAAGAAATTGTAAATAGTTAATAGAATAACACACAGTGCACACAGAATGTGAGGCGTCATCAACAGGCCAAAATGCCCGACACATTTCATGATGAATAAACTTTTCAAAATGGCTCGAGCTTCAATATTTGTATGAATACATCAAATATTACGTTCTCTTTTTTATATACTATATCAGAGATACTCACTCAACTATGAGCTCCTGATCATGTTGCCTAATAGCTACACCTCATTTCTTTGTTTTGCTGTTGATTTCTTTTACGTATGATGTCATGTATCAGCTAATAATGTGAAACCTGTGCGACTAAAATAACAGGTATAACTAACATTAGTCTTTATAGCATAACATGTCATCATTTCCGATTTTGTGACCTTGGCAAAGTTTTTGGCTGCCAAGCTTTGTTGGATGCTGGTTGTTGGATTTAATGGCATATGATTGGCGAGCGAGCGAAGCGAGCGAGCAACTTTAAGATGTAGTCTATGGAAATCCTGAATACGTCGTCCTTTAAACGCGTCGTACGTCGTCGTTTAAACGCGCGCGCATTCCAGAAGGAGTACCATTCTTTACCCTTTACCAATTGTTACTTTATCATGAGGAGTACCATTCTTTACCCATTACCAATCATCATTTCCCCCTTTACATGTCATTACATATTCTACTACTAATAATGAGATGTGAATTCAGATTTGGCAACCTGCAGGAAGAAAACCAATGCAAATTCAAATCAAACGACCCCAATGCAATTGAAAGTGTCAACATTTCCCCAGAACCTCGCTCGCCCAACCAATGCTACACGAGCATTTTCTAGTAATTTCATCATTGATGCAGACACTAGAAAAACTGTACAACTGACTACAAATCATATAAATCTTGGATTTGTCACCTAAATATCAACCCCCCCCCCCCCCCCCTGCCTCCACAAATTATTTAATTTGATCAGCTAACTATAAATCTTTGTCCATTGTGCCCTCCTAGGTGTAACTTGCATTGAAGAAGTATAACAATCACTTTAATATTAATTTAGATTACAGTCAATATACTTCCAATACAGAACTAACTTCCTTTGCAGGATACATATCACATAATAGCACATACAAGCCACCCCAGGAAGCTAATTCACTGATAGTTGCACACTCACTAAAATAAAAATTCAGTTTTTTACACTTACATAGAACCAATAATTTTATCAATGGGTTTCTCTCTCTCTTCATTTAAATTCATTTGATAATAGCTGTATAGTAGGCTGCTGGTAGTGGTAGCTAGCCATGATTGACAAGTATAGCGGTACAGTTAGTAGTTTTATTTTTTTATGAAAGCTTAAAAGAAACTTACGATATATTAGTTCTTTCCTCCATTACAGCAAATCGATCTCCGCAAGCGCTTTGGCAGTTACCACTTTACACAGTACACGACCTCCTCGGACTCTCCCCCTCACCTTTTCGCTGGATAGTGTATACAACAGCAGGCTTGTGCGCACGCGTATTAAATCGAACTACACCTCAGCTCCCCGAACTCGCCAAACAAAAAACAACAAAACCCCGATTCACCTGCATACTTGCCTTACCTAGTGTATCTAGGCATAAAAAACAACTTAAGAAAAAAAAAAAAAAAGGAATCTAGAACCTGTCCCAATACAACATTTAGAACAACTATTTATTTTTGTACAACTGTAACAAACTCTAGAAGTGCCAGCCAGCACTTCTACATGGCTTGTGGCCATGTCTGAGCCAATCACCCTCCACTTCTGATGTGCTGTCCCTTGCCTCTGGCATGGATGACTGACAAGTTTGAGTTTACTACTATCAATACAACAGGGAACACACAGCTATAAATCAGTCATAAAAATGGTGAAGGGAAAGGTATGTAGAGCAATAATTAATACTATTCGTTCTTCTCTGCTGCATCACCATCATCATCAACGAAATCAGGCAACCCTTTCTTCTTATCTTTCTCCTCAGCAGCAAAGTCAGGTGACTCTTTCTTCTTGTCTTTGTCTTCTTTCTCTTCCTCTTCATCTTTCGTGTATTTCTTGATGCAGCAGTGCATGACAAGAGTTATGATATACCAGCCAATTAACAATACAAACAGTACTGTCACTGTCCACGATGTATCCTACACACACACACAATAACATATAACTTAATGTATAACTTGTTCTCCAAGTCTACATAATACCAGCAAAATAATTAATACATGCACACAATATACACATATACACACACACATTTTATACACACACACACATTTTATACACACACACACATTTCATACACACATACTTACATATATACATGTGCAACTCAAAATTTACCTTTGCCGCATTCAAGTTACCAAAGAACCCCAAGGTTTTGGTTTCACCATTCAACATGAAGTTGTTGTCACGGCAACTGAAAAATAATTATAAAAATAAATAACATTATTATTATAATTATCATTATTATTTATTCATATATCTATCTTCTTATTAGATATATTTAGTAGCTAGATATCTGATACATGGTGGGTAATTAGCGCTTTCACTGGAAGTGTTTGCCGACCAGTTGGGTAAGCAGCTATAGACATAACTATTTACTATTATGCAAAAAAAAAAAAAAAAAAAAAAAAAAAAAAATATAGTTGTCTGCAAAAATTCAGACTTGCTGTAACTAACGGTTCTGAAGCTCAATTTTCAAGATCTTTTTAGAGTGTAGGCAATAAAAGATATAACGTAGACAGTAGGTAAAGGGTCACTGTACATATTTGGCAAGACTTTTACCAGTGTTTCTCCCAGAAAAAGCAAACAGAGCGGTGTGTTATTTTGACCACACCCACTTAAACACTAAGTGGCAACATTAGGCCCCAGCTGTGCAATATCAGGCCAGTTGGAAACATTCTTGGGGGTACTGTGGTTCTTTATCAAGTATAGCTACATTTTTTTTACTAGGTGTCTGGCGGTGCGACCCTTTACCTTCCCTATATTGGTGGGCGGGGAGGAAGGAAAGGGTCTGGTAGCTCTAGTATCAATGACTTGTGCAGGCACCAAAATAGTGGCGCTCCAATCAGATTGCATTAATTAAGTGCATTCCTCAACCACATATTCAATGCGCCCCAGTTTATTCCGTGTTGTTAGCTATGGAAGGTCAAGTGATGAAGAGCGTGTTTAGAAGTTACAGTTTCATGCGTAAAGCCAGAGCAGATGAAAGGGAATTTTAAAAAGAGATGTTTTTTTAGTAGCTCTCCCTACAGGGTACGGAAAGATTGCTTGTTTCCAGAGTTTGTCACTTGTATATGACCAACTCCTGCCCAAATGTGAACCAGCCATTATTGTTGTTGTTGTTCTGCATTATTGAAATGCCACAGTCACAACGAGACATTCCAACAAAATGTTTACTTGCACCGAAATATTTGACTCGCGATTGATTTTAGCCTACGCGTTAATGATGACGCAATAAACCTGTGATGTCATTTGCACAAGTCGTTGATACTAGAGCCAGACCCTTTCCTTCCTCCCCGCCCACCAATGTAGGGAAGGAAAAGGTCGGCGACGCCAGACTAGTGTAGGGGCCAGTACAGTATTGAGATGCTGGGGGCTCAGGGTGAACCACCACCACCCGCTTACTTTCCAGGAGTGCCAGACTCAAACTCCGTGGCACCGCATGTACTATTCAGTCCAACTGTGAGTACAGAACTGAGGGTGAGGGTTAACACAGCCATGAGAGAAGCCATGATGAGGTCAATGACACGGGCCAGAGAAGTTCTACACATACACACACATAAATATCATATGAACTCCTCATACACACACACACACACACACACACACACACACACACACACACACACACAAAGCAAGAAATAATGTAATTTGGTGATTGTGACATTCAACTTGCAAATGACAAGCATGTTGGACATACTATAAACTAATCAAGAAGTCAAAACATCAGGTTAAGTTTTAATTAACATAATATTGGCCGTTGGAACGAGAAAAGTTGCTACTATTGTAATTATTTCAGCCGAGAATGACTGAATCACTAATTATAAAATATCACCATTACCACTACCATCAACATCATAACAACAATGACAACAACAACAACACATTCGGCACACTGTTACATTTTAGGCCTGCCTATGATGGCCATGATGATATGGAAGATCATCCACGCCAGCAGGACCAGTATCACCGTCACAAGCCCCCACAAGGTGAACCCACACGATGCACTGTTGCCAGGAGAAGTGCTGCTGGCTGCATACAGCACACACACACTCTTACTGAAGAAACTTCTCGTCTGCGAGTACTGCACTCCAAATGTCCCAAGCGTGACCAGCTCAATCACCAAGGTGACACCGTAGAAGATGGCCATTACCAGGTAGTAGATCCTCTGGCCCATACGCTTGCAGCAACGTTCTCCCTCCGCCATTATCAGTCAGATACCTGCACAGAGCAAAGGAGCACAGATTCAGAGCTTTAATCCCCGAGCACCCAAACACAGTGCACTTCAACTCGAAACTTAACCAAAAATTATAAGAGTGATTAAAAAAATTCCAGTACTATCTATTCTACCAGTAGCCTACATACTTGGCTAATGAAATGACATTGCCTTGGCAACGAAGACCCATAAAAGCACTAGCGGTGGAAAGCTTTCGGTGCATTATAACATAGTCCTGAGCTGAGAGGGAGTGGTCAAATCTTACAAAAAGAAAAAGGGTGTTTGAAGATTCATCTAAAGTGACAAAAAGGCAAACAGTTTGAAACCCTGAGGACTATCATCCTCCTAATTAAACTATGCAGCCAAAATATTTTTTTTTTTACAGACTCAGTTGTCTGCATAATTTCATATATACATAATGTCAAGGGAAAAAGAAACAGGAAGAAAGGAACAGAGGTTGGTAGCAAAGCTTCCAACGCCCACTCTGTCAAACCACAACTCCACGCACCAAACATGACCGCACTATACCACAAGGAGAGCCAGTGGTCACTACTGACTTCCAGTTTGTCATCCACACTCTACTCAGAGGCTTCAATCACACTTACGGGACCGTATTGTTTGTCACTCCATAATTCAGTCGCTTTATTAAAGTTCACATTATGCAAGTCGCCAATGAACATGAATTTGATCTGTTTAACTGGTAGAATAAGCGTACAAATAAAACAGCAAGTTGGGGAAAATACCATTCAAATCAAATCACCACATTCACCTGGTCTGTATCACCACGGACAACCAAACATCAAGACATCTTCATATGTTTTCAGACATTCCTAAGCAACAGAAGTGACTCTCTTCCCATTCACTGACATACTCAAATGACATGTACTGGACTATATGCTTTCTAACACCTCCCACCTCTACACACTATTTGTTACTATAGGTTACCAACAGCTTTGTATTTCAACAGCATTTTGCCATTGTGTGCATGCCACTAAAATAGAACCTGGTAGCAAAGAAAGGAAGAATTGAAGCCATTACAGTACCTTAAACTAACACACAGCTAGCTGCAATAAAGATAACATTTCATGCCGTAATGTAAGAGAAAAAGTGACACTTATTGCATCACGTATCACTTGTTTACGGTGGTATAGCCCCGCCTATTTAACAGCTAGAAATAAAGTCAAGATGATAGCTAGTCAGCTTACTTATAACACAACGTTTTCATCCTTATAGCACCCGTTATTTTTACTAACGTCAACTTACTTCAATGGGAATCAATGCTCAGCTTCTAAGCTTAGGTACCTCCAAGCCGCCTAAATAAAGACTGGATGATGAAATGAAAAATCTTCGGCTAAAGTGCAAGGTTTACACCTTTAGTATTACGTCAATTTTTTTTACGCCACCACACCTACCTCTGATTGGCTGAGTGCATAATTTATGTAGACCCCTTACCAATTTTATTGGGCGCGGTTGTTGAAATTAGTTTTTCTTGTAAGGCCAAAGTTGTTACCGGAGGCGGGGCTGAGGCTCTTAATTTTGGTGGGTGGAGTCAGGTCCCGCATAAAAAATTACTAGTTGCTACAATGTACGTACAGAGTGCCATCTGACTGCAATTATGTTTGGCTAGCCAGAATCTTTACCTTACCGCTAGCCAGACTAATTCCTGATGCCACAGAGCAAGGTGCAAAAGTTGAAGTGCTGCTATATTATACAAAATATAAAATTTGGGGGACCACCTTTGAGGGGCTCTAGCCCCTCCAGCCCCCCATCCTCAGCTTCCTATGGTTATAGTAGAGAGCAGAACAACAATTGTAATAATATAATAATAATAATAATAATAATAATAATAATAATAATAAAAATAAAATAATAGTAACAGTATAATAATAATAAAGCATAACATTTAGTTGGTGCATCCCATAATAGCCATGGCATTCCCTCACTGCACAGCTATCGGGATCCTCTGGAGGAGGTAGTTGGTGGTCCTCTTCATTGCCAGATCCTTGGGCAAGGTGATACCACCCCAGAGAACTCAAGAATGACATAGAGCCAGGTCCAACCACACCAGAGGTTGCTATGGCCACTGGCTGATACTGAGGTGCCAGGTGGTAGGCGTATTTCTCACATTTTATTTATTTTTTATTTCATTTTTTTATAAAAAAATTTTTTCTAGAGCATTACATAAACTGATACCACATGGATGGATATTTTAACACTACGTATGTACGAATTTTTATTTCATCTAAGTAATAATACTTTGACCTTTGAGCTTAGTTCCTGTATCTATGGGTTTGAATAAACTGAGTACTGTTGAGATCACTGACCAGAGAGGAAGTACTGTGGGCTAGTGTATAGCTTCTCACTCCTTTTATATATATAGACAGAACTTCCAATGTGTGTGTGTGTGTGTGTGTGTGTGTGTGTGTGTGTGTGTGTGTGTGTGTGTGTGTGTCTAAAACTAAGTATATATAGACAGAACTTCCAATGTGTGCATGTGTGTCTAAAACTAGGAATAGTTACAGTCAGACTATGGCTCATGATATTATGTTAACTTGAACTATAATGTTAATATAAAACTGTTTGCAAATAAACTAATCTGAAATATCATCACGGTTGTTGTAGAGTCGGTGACGAGAAATCTTAATAACTGGTCTCATGAGTTTTATACCGTATTTGTAGAGAGATAATGTATTATTATAATAATCAAATTATAATAACCAACTAATTCAAGTAATCCCAAATAATTAGAACAGTTGTTGGTTGTTGTATTGTTGTTGTTTTCTTCTTCTATCTTCTAGTATTGTTTAAAAATTTGAGTGCAACCTTTCTGCGCGTGAGCTGAGGTAAGGGATCGCATGATCAAATTTTAATAATAATAATAATAATAATGATGATGATGATGATGATTTTTCAACACTTGCACAGAATAAAATATGGATGACATAAAAAGTTGAGGCAAAAATTGAAGTGTTGAAGTCTAGACTGGACTAGCCAGCTAACCTAAAACAAGTAAACAACTCAAGTAGCTAAATTCAAATTATGAAATTTCAGAATGAGTTCCGATTGTGTGTATGGAAACTTGGAGCACTTCCAACATGGGCACAGATAATGAAATGTACATGTGTTTCTGGAGTCAAAATTAAGGAGGAAATGTTGCCAAAATACTTTGTAAAGTTTTGTTTTAATAGTATTTGCTGTCAGCTAGAGGTGATGGAAGGTAATTTATTCCATAGTCTTGGAATTGCTAAAGTAGAAGTGTTGATGTTGACATGTTTTGCATAAATATGTTTTAAAGCAATTTTATCCATAGATAGAGTAATTGTGTTTTGGATGTTAAGAATATTGAAACGATTACTTTGGTTTTTCAGTGAATATACCATAAACACGATGTCAGCTATTTCGAGGTTGAGCGTAATTAATCGCTGCTTGCAATAAGGAGGTGAAGCACCGAGAAATTTGTGGCCCCGCTTCAGGACGCAATACAATAGTTTCATCAAATACCTTGTCTTTTAGTTTGCATAACACAATTATAGTAGCTAAGTGGGTAAATTGAATAGAGCCGATTCTTATGAATTTTAAACACAATTATAGTAGCTAAGTGGGTAAATTGAATAGAGCCGATTCTTATGAATTATAGTAGCTAAGTGGGTAAATTGAATAGAGCCGATTCTTATGAATTTTAAATCTCTAAGCTGCTTAACAGGAAGTCTTCGAGTACTCCAAAGAGCACTTATAGGGCTATAAAAGGTCGCTCATTTTTACTACATGTACTTCTTTTTGTTTGTTTAGAGCGGATCCGGATGAGGCTAAAATTTACTTAGCTAGCCTCTTTCTCTATAATTAACCCGTCGCGTGTAGCTGATTTACTTCTCAATTTCTTTCTCAATGGCGGAGGTTTCAACATTACTCCTCATATCTGTAATAGCCTTTGGTGGAGGTCTCGCTCAAGGTAAACCCTTTGCGATGCAAAAGTTGTAGCCGTACTAGTGTAGTTGGCTTACTTGCATTAAAAAAAAATTGTTTTCCCCATTATATCCTGCAGATGCTGGTTCAGGTGGAGGAGGCTTCATTAACATCTTCTTTGCAGTGTCAGACATTACCATTTCAGAAGGACAGCAAGCACCCATCTGTGTCTTAGCTGATGGGTTCACAAGTGAACTTCAAACAGTACGCATACTGCAAAACTATACTTTCCTTAGTGCAAGTAAGTATTACAATGGCTGTGTGTGTGTCTGTCTACTAATAATTTCATAATATCTACAGTCTTCTTGATCATTGTGTAAAGCATTGGTACTATTGGGGTACACTAGAAATCTAATTTGGACTCATTATACCATTACAGCTTTTGCATATAGCTTTTGTACTTGGCAGGCAGAGGAGATTTTGCAACACTCCCTCCTTTAAACAGGCTAATAGCATTCACCATGAATAGGTCCATGGACTGCGTGACCGTCCAAGCTTCTCGAGACAATGCAACCGAATCCAGAGAAGAAATGGTCTTATTCACTTTAATGAATTTTGGAGGCGCTCCTGCAGTGCTACGGAATCCTATGTTGACCCTGACAGTACAGGCAGATCCGCCCATGATAACTGTACCAGAGTTTGTGGATGCCTCTGCTGGAAATGCAGCTGTAGTGTGCTTTACCGCCATTTTCCCGACTGGTGACATGGCCATGATTAACCTGTCTGCAGTAAATACTAGTGCTGGTGGTAAGATGGATGACTTTTTATTACTATAAAATGTACTTTGTTTGAAGCTGAACCAATATAAATTATTCTAAGTATAAACATTTTGGTATGATTTCCTGTCAGAGCTTTTTTTATATTTAAATTAATTTGAATATTTAGAATTTCTGTATTATTTAGCTTAGCTATTCATTTACTTGCCATAGTGCTTAGTTACGATTGTTATTGTTACGTTGTAGGAAATGAAGATTATGATGTGCAGTCTCTTCCACCGACAATATCATTCTCATCTTCCCAGTCCCTCCGTCAGTGTGCCCGCATACGAACATTCAACAGAACCAATGGCGTCAACAGTAATGTCAGAACGTTTTCCATCCAAGTATCACCTATAAATGCATCCATGGGCTCCCTCCCTGTTCTGTCTCGAAACCAAGTGACAGTGAGGCTGCAAAGACAATGCTTGAATGGTGACATTCGGTTGGTGAATGGATCAGACGATTCTCAGGGTCGAGTTGAATTTTGCTTTGGACGCAGTTTTGTCACACCATGTGACGCGGGCGTGTGGACTATTAATGAAGCCATAACTGTTTGTAGGCAGCTGGGGTTTTCAGGGCCAGGTAAGGTTGGAAGGAAGTGAATGTAAACTTAGATAATATGATAGTAGCTGCTTATGTATGTATATATATATATATATATATACTGACAAGACTAGGGGTGAGTATAGTCATAAATGATAGCTAACAACATATTTATAGGTAAGAGCACAATGCTAGCACAACACTAGCATTTTTCCCCTGGTAACACGTATTTTTTGTTTAGATTAGTATTTTTGTGTGATTATTAGTGAGTATTCCAACATCGACAGCAACATTTGGGACAGGTTCCGGCCCATTTCAGTCTTCATTCTTTATGTGTGGTCCCAACACAACAAATTTTCAGTCTTGCCTTAGAGCTACAGAAAGGTTAAGCACATGCAAGCCTAATTTAGGAGTATTCTGTGGCTGCACAGAAAATAGCCTGCGAATAGTACCATTAAGATCCAATGGGAATTCTCCAACTGAAGGAAGACTTGAGATCTGCAGGAACAACCGGTGGGGTACTGTGTGCTCTCAAGGCTGGGATGACTCGGATGCTGCTGTAGCTTGTAGGCAACTTGATATCCAATCAGGTAAAGTGATATCAGGCACATTTTGCTGTTGTGTTGTATTTGTTGTTTTTATTACTATTGTACACTATGCTGTTTGGTATATTATGTATTTTTATGCATTTTTTTATCATCTATTCAGAACACACTCCTTCAGTGCTAAAGCTCAATGACTCCTTGTTTGCTGGAGGGACTGGTCCCATATTTCTGAATGATGTCCAGTGCACTGGCAGTGAGCTCAACATTTCAAGTTGTGTCTTTTCTAAGAATACGAGTCAGTGCAGCCACAACATGGACGCCGGAGTCAGATGTGATGCCCCTCCCATCTTCAGAGGTTTGTAGCTATATCTAGACATAAGCAAGAGTTGAGGATCCAACCGCCATTGTTTTCTTTCTCTTGTCTCTGTACACAGGCTGCCCTAGTGACCAGTTCCAGTGTGATTCTGAACAGATCTGTTTGAATCGCTCCAGATTGTGTGACGGTATACCAGACTGTATTAGTGCAACCTCTTTATCCAGGATCATTGCACTGGATGAAGAGAACTGTACAGGTGAACTCATACCCCAATATTACACAGAGCATGTCTTCCAGCTTGTCCATTGCCCACAATAGTTATTTTAAAACTTTTCTTAGTTCTAATTAATGTCCGCTAATACCCAACCGTGGTTAAATTGAATAAACTGAAAGTTCCGGGTCAGTTTATTTGGGGAGGCAAATAATAGCATCAAGTCAAGGTAGTTATCTTTAAATAATGTTCTCACTTGAGCAAACTGATTAGTTCTTTCTGGTATAAATAAAAACTGTAATTACTTGGCTAAACAGAAAGTACATACAGGAAATCATAATTATTGACTACTGACAACAATCTTGCCTTCTTGGACTGCTTATAAAAAAATATTCATAATTGTTGCCTTTTATGGTACAAATTTCAGAATGCTCAGGTAATGAAATCAGACCATTAATCGGAGGGAATTCCCCACAAGAAGGCGTGGTGGAGGTGTGCCTCAATGGCATCTTCCATCGAGTTGTGCTATCTTCAGTGACTGTCCGTGAAGCATCAGTCATGTGCCGTCAGCTCCAGTTGGGATCAGGTTAGTGTTGGAGTCACTTCAGCCTAGTCATAATCATGCCCTTAAGATGAAATAATGTTCTTAACTCCAGGCTATTTTAGCTACTTAACTATGAAGATTGCATGTGTCAGCCATTACTTTTTATTTCTGCAGCTGGGTTTCCTTTCTCTTCCACCGACCTACTACGCTTGGAAGCTTCAAGTCTCATCCACCAAGCAACCAATGGAGTTACCATCACATGTACCACTGGTAATGAGCGGTCTTTGCAGGAATGTGCACTAGTCGTGCGACAAGTTTCAAGTTTCAGAAGATTTGAATTTGCTGCAATTAAATGTATTGGTAAGTTCCTTGCATCAAATAATCATTAATGTGGTGGGCACATAAGGTTTGAGAAGGTCATTTTATAGTTATAAGTAGATTTACAAGTGCCTGCATAAAACATAATGTAAAATTAGATTCCCATGACATTTATAATCATTTTGTTTGTTTTGAACATAATATGTAAATTACTTCAAATACATATATAATAGCCATAATATAAGGTAATAGATTGACTATATATATTTAATGCAGAGGCCTCCAGTTGTAAGGATGGAATGACTCGGCTAGTCCCTAGGAATCCTCCTAAGAAGGGAGAAATACCTCGAGAAGGCCGCCTAGAGATCTGCTATCGTGGCATTTGGGGATCTGTCTATGATACAGACTGGACTGGGCTAGATGCCGCGGTAACCTGCCAGGACCTGGGATTTGATGGATTTTGTAAGAAGCCAAGTATACGTTGATGATAAATAAGTTATTTGTAGGCTAAATTGGTAACCCATATGCTGTATTTTCATCTAATTAGATTTTTCAACATCTCTTTTTATAGTGTACATTATATATTGAAAATGTATGTACCGGTTAAAAAAATACGAACTTTTTTCGTTCATCAAAGACTGCCTTACTTTTATGTGCTTCTGGAGGTATGGCATGAAGTGTATAAATAGTAATATTTTTTGTATTCCAACTATTTATGGAATAAGATTAATATTTAATTTTCCAGCTGCCGTTCCACTCCTGTCGGCCTACTACCCGTCTGACCCAACATTCCTTCCTATTGTTTATAACTTCCCTCGCTGTACGAGCCTCGTCAGCGGCTCCATATTGAACTGCAGTCGAGCGGGTTCTCCTCCCCTTGCTACTGTCAGCTTGGGTTTGCCCCTGTCCAACAGCATTGCCACTCCATATTCCTTCTTGGTTGGAGTGAGATGTGATAGTAAGATGCAGCTATCTGATGATTTAACCAGTAAAATGTTAATTACTTTAAAAAAAAAGTGAGCAGACTTTTGAAAAGCACCATGTTGTTGACTTAAAAACTACTATGAAAGAAATAGCTCGACAGAATATAAACTGCCTTATGAATTCTGAGTTTATCCTTGGACATTTCTGTTTGGTTTTTTTATTTTATTCAGATTTCATTTGTAATGATGATAATTTATTTCCTATGTCCAATAGTCTATTCTGATGAAACTAGTGATTAATGATTGCTAAAATGCCTTGCTCATGGCTTGTCAAATTATATCGATTTTTCTAGATGCAGTATAAAACTACACAATAGCTTCACTGAATAGCAATGTGTCTTTGAAAAATAGCAAGTAATGATGCCATTTTTTGTGGCATGAAAACAAATTCCAAAAATTTACAAATTGCCTCCATATTGTTGCAGGTTCAGTACCCGTGGGACAAGTACCAAGTTCAAATCAGGAGGAACTCCGGTTCAGATGCTTTTATGAAAACGACTGTGGTGGATCTGGTGCTTTCAGTGGCAACTCTGAGCAAAACTGTTGTAATGGAGTCAGTCAGAATGGAAGAAGAGTGTTTTCATATTCAGACCCTCAAAACCGGTGCTTCAGATGTCCACAGACTCCATCTGGACCTTCTTCAGACTTCAACTGTACCAGAGAAGGAGACATTCGACTAGTCATCAGAGAGGCGTCTACACAGGAAGGACTGCTACAAGTGTGCAAGGATGGCTTGTGGAATTTTATGTGTGCTGACTCAGTTAGCAGTACAACAGCTCAAGTTGCTTGTCGTCAGCTGGGATTTTCAGAGTTCCGTTTGGCGCAGCCCCGGACCCATACTGCTAACCCACCTGTATCGAACACTCAGCGATTTCCAATTCGTTTAGGTATCTCCTGCGAAGGCTTTGAGAGAAACTTAGCGATGTGCAATGGATTAAGTCGGAATTCTTCTTTCTGCACCGGCAGTGTGACTGCTCTATCGTGTCCTTGTAAGTCACTTGCAATTTACTAATGATGCGCATCAATGTGCAATATTACATACACACCATAACATGCTGTAAAGACTGTAAGAACAAATTACTCTGATATTTCATCTGTCACTTTTTGTAATGAAAAAAACAAACAAACTTATTTTTATGTGAATTTTTTTTTTTTTGCAGCTTTACCTACTGTCAGGTTCAATGAACCTGTTTTCTCAGGAAACTTTACAACTGATTTGGGAAGATCTTCATTGTTTCAGTGCCTTACCAATCGTGCTGATTATCCCAGAGCTGCCAACATAACCATCAGCAGGAATAGTAAGAGTAATTCCTATTTGTGGTAAAAAATATTAATGTTCAATTGCTGCTGACATTTCAGTGACACATAATTTTAAATACAATTGACTCAGAAAAAAAGAAGTGTATGTAGAATTAAATTGTTCTCCACGACTTTATGTTATCAGATAACAGAATACTGAAATAGAATGTTATAAAACTATATTTTTTGCTCAATTTTTTTTCAGACATTCCATCTAGGACCACCACATTTAACGCCATCAATGTGTTCACTACGAGACCAACAGTGAATGATTCTGGCACATACAACTGTACAGTTCGCAGCATAGCAGGCTCTAGCACCAGGACCTTTGAAGTAATCGTTCAAGGTAAGTATACACTCGATCACTGTGGTTCCCTTCATCTGCTTTGAATGAGATCCATGGCACTTGTAATGGCTGAATGAGATCCAGGCATTGGTAGTGGTTGAATGAGATCCAGGCACTGGTAGTGGCTGAATGAGATCCAGGCACTGGTAGTGGCTGAAGGAGATCCAGGCACTGGTAGTGGCTGAATGAGATCCAGGCACTGGTAGTGGCTGAATGAGATCCAGGCACTGGTAGTGGCTGAATGAGATCCAGGCACTGGTAGTGGCTGAATGAGATCCAGGCACTGGTAGTGGCTGAA
>WLWD01002506.1_pt1 | contig 86014 bp, 67 predicted proteins | sample 6712731 | NCBI WGS metagenome assembly WLWD01 (sample SAMN12718690, study PRJNA576275) | sponge metagenome | isolation source: marine sponge | host: Mycale hentscheli | place: New Zealand: South Island, Marlborough, Capsize Point | collected 2014-11-01
AAAAAGTTATAACTATTGCAGGCAAAGTTTCATTTTTTGCAGAAGTATGATCTAAAAGGGAATCTGCCACAATTCTGACAGAATGCCATAAATTGGAAATTCAGTGAGTGGCACTCAGAGGAATGAGGATTCTGTTTAGTTTCAGTCAAAGATGACTGACAACATGGGTATTGGTAGAAAGGCTAAGATTATGAAGTTAGTTGATGCCAGACATTAAATCAGCGTGTATCTGCAAAGATTAATCTGATGGGGACTAGTATTGCATGAAACTTTTCACTGGTTATTATATTTATTACCGTTAAGTCAGGAAGAACAAATTTAAGAGCAATAATCTTTGTCACTGTTTTTCTTGTCCTCCAGTAATTGCAGTCTTCTAATAAATCCTCCTAGTTATTATTTTGAATGAGCCATTCCTCTCTTCATAGTTGAACTTGACAGTTATAAATTATTTTGTCATCTTTCAATTGTTAAGATTATAATAAAGAAGTTCAACAATTATCCTTTCCTTTCTTCTTTGTAAATTTAGTTTCATTTTTAGTTTTAATAAGTTCATTTTTTCTTCCTGATTACAGCAGCTCATTCATTTCAGTACAATTCTTAGCAGTCACATTATACTGTGTGGACATTTATATTATGAATATAATTTTACTTTTCCCAAATAGCTATATTTCATCTCTTTTTAATAAAATCTCTCCCCTTTCTTGTACCTTTTAAAAGCCCCTAATAACAAAAGAGTTGAGGAAACGCTGTAACTTACATGAAAAAAAAATCATGGCTGCACACGTTTTGTAGCACAATATATACACATACATTGGTAGCATAACTCATTATTTTTCCAGTGTTGTTTTGGTTTAGAGATTCCACATTTTCTTACTTCTCTAGTTATTCATACTAAAAAATATATATTGAATGCTTAGCTACCAGCACGGCTTTTTTTTATGGTTCTTGTTAATAATTTCATTAGATAGGCCATAAGGTCCAGTTGATCATGTTTTTCACTGAATTTAATTAGAGTAAGAATACCTTTATGAGACTTCACAACTTCATCTTCAAAACCAACAATACATGTAACGCAGCGGTTTTCCTGAATACTAGAAGTGTCCATCTCCGCCATTGTTGTAAGCTTATGAAATCATTCTGGTAATGTAATAATGTAATAGCAAGTATAATATGCTACTAAACTCACCAGGGATCAAATAGGTGTGCTGGAATGAGACTACAGTAATGTCCCTGAAAGAGTTGGAATAAGTGTCTGGAGAGACGTACTTCTTCACCAGTACCTATAGAAAGCTCTTCAGGAGTTCTTCTATACCAAGCTACGCTAGCTCCTTCTGAAAGTACATAAGAAAAAGCAGCTTCCAGTTTCAGCACCATTGCTGAAGAAGCCAGTCCAGGCACTCTTGGAGAGAATGTAGAGGATTTCAACACCTTCTTTGCTGAGTTGGGCTTTGATGCAGATAGTGAAGATTAGATAATCCTGATGAATAGCTTAAACTGGACAGATCAGATCCTGGGTATTGACTACTCATGGATAATGAAGTACTGGCCACAGCTCTTCAGAATGATGATGACGAGGTTGACAAGGAAGATTGCCCCTGTATCAGCATCTCACATACTCGAGCATATTATAATGCTTTGAAACAGTATTAATGTGACTGGAAGCTCAAGGAAATGTTGATTTGGAACATCTATTACTGTTAAGTCAGGTAGATCAAATTTGAGAGCAATAATCTTCGTCACTGTTTTTCTTGTCCTCCAATAATTGTAGTCTTCTAATAAATGCTCCTCATTTATTTATGTGCTGAGTCGTCCTTTTGGTAATATAGATCATTTACTATAATATTAATAATACTTAGTTATGTATGAATCAGCTCAGTGCCATAGGATATGTAGAATTATGATATTGATGTTATTAGTTGAGAGCATTAAACATGACACAATATAGAAAGTTATGGAAAATTTTGACTTGAGATTCTTCTTCAGCTATATACAATGCATTTCTATTTCATGCTGTTTAATGCTCTAAAGTAACAACATCAATATATAGACAGAATATTGCATTTATAGCAATGAGTCTGTACAATACTATAGAATTATGATGTGTTATAAACATGCTGAACTAGCCTTTTATACTGTATGTCTTCTCTCTGTCTCTCTCTCTCTCTTTCTCTTTCTCTCTCCCTCTCTCTGTGTGCTATACTACAGATAGGCAGTGTATTTGAGAGAGGCCGTAATGAATTGCTATTGCATGGCTTTGCTTATGTTCTGGGTATCCAAACTCTACGAGTTACTGGATGTTGTCTTCATGATCCTTCAGCAACAGGCGAAGAGAATCACCTTCATCAATATCTTCTACCGAGGGACACTCCCACTGATTGCCTATTGGGCATATTTTATAGATCCTCATCCTATAACAGTGCCTATATTGGCCATCAATGCTGCTGTTCATACCTTCAATTACTTGTACTATTTCCAGCCGCAAGCAGTATTGAGTGGCGTCATCAAACGAGCTCATTCGACTCAGACGAGAAATGTGTTGCTGATAGAAATTATTCAGTTCTTCCTGATGTCTGCCTATGGTATATATTCATGGCTCTATCACGGGGTGTGTATCTATATCATAGTCTATGCTGCCTATTTGCTGGTCTATTACATTCACTACTACTACAGCTACATGCAGTATATGAAGAGCAAGCAACAGCATGCTAGCTAAGTGAAATGAAACACGAGTGTTGTCCGTCATCTCAAACTTTTCAAAATATAACTATCTAGCTGATTGATATACAGATACGACACCAGTATTTTTCAGTTTCGACTCTTAAGTTGTTGTATCAGTGATATGACTAGAGTTGCTTGAGATTATAAGAGCAATGGGATTGTTAGGTGTGAGTTTATTATGTATTATAGCATTTGAGATGTTGCTGTAAACAACTCTGCAAGAAAACATGAACTGGTTAAGTGCATGCAAATAGCCATTCCTTCTACACACCTGATATTGATTGTCTGTCCACTCAGCTCTCCTGGTTTTAAGTAAAGAATGTTAAATGATAGTGCAGTCATTCCGCAACCAAACCGGAAGCCAGACGTTTTGTGTACGATTTTATTTTTTGACCATTCCTTACCGCCAAAACCCCGCGAAATCTCGCCTAGATTTTGGTCAATTTCAATTCTATACAAACTAGCGAATGAGCGTACAGCACTGCTGGTTTGAGTCGTATTATTTTCTGCATATTCTAGGCTTGTACTGAGAACAGAAAACATTCGTTTATCTAAAGTATAACTCAAAATCTAGCAACTCTATTACATGCCCTGAATATTTGACATCCTCACAAAATTGGTGAAAGAAAATTTTCGGACACACCCCCAGCTACCACACCCACCTTACTAAAATTGCATAACATGCTTGAATGACCAGAACAAGTATTACCTTGTGCAGCCAGCTGGAAAAGTCATAAACTTTTACCCAAGTTTGTGGTTATTCGATAAAGCCAAGTAACCAGATTTCATGGTAAGACTAAAGTATCTATGGCTTCCACTTAAAACAATTAATACAATACATTAAATCCCTCAGGAAATATATTCAAATTGACCCTCTATCTGGTTGTTGGTGGTATATCAGGTAAGATGACATTGAAACAATAAAAAAAATCATTATGAAATAACACAATAAATCAATCCTTTGCAGTGTAATGACTGAATCACGGAGTGGTAGAAGTCTCGCCACAGCGTCTTCAGATGACAGCAGTTCCCAGGTAGTTTGCTTTTTCTGTAATGGCTCCCATCATAACATGAGCAGTCCCATGCAGTGGAAGAAAGAAACTGCACGGACATTTGCCTTGTCATATCACATCCCACAAGAGGGTGTAGTATGTCAGGCATGTAGGAAGGACATAACACGAGTGCTTGTTGACAGCAATCATGTTCCTCGTTGGTCCAAAACGTGTCACAAAAGAGAGTGCTGCATAAAAGAGTGCAAAAATATTGTATTTGTGTCACTACATAAAACCACTACAGAAGATCTTGACAAAGTGCTCCAAGCTTTGGCTTTAGAGAGTTCAATTTCTACTCTACCCATGCCACTGTGCAAACAGCATTATCATACAGTGTACAATCAACTACACCCCACTCAAACCCACTGCAGCACATGCAAGGTATCACTAAGACATTCTAGTCCCAAACCATGCCCTCAACCATCAACAATCGAAAACTATTTAAAAACCAATACTGGCTTTCAGGGTTGCATTGCAGAAAATGATATGGTATGTTACACTTGCTATCGATCACATTTGTTCATTTTGAGACAGTGCAAAACTGTTAGTACAGACAAAGATCTAAGAGAGTGCATTTCTATGATAGACAAGAAAAAGCATACTATTCACTCTATTAAAGATCTGATTGAGGCAAGTATGGATAGAGTGATAGCTGCTGTTGGCAGAGAATTACTGGAAAGAAATGCCTTGCTGCTTCCTGATGTATATGACTGGTTCTGCCTTTTTGCCAATGAGCAGTCACACCACTTGAAAGATGTTGATACATTGAAACTGACTACATCATCTAATATTCTCAGCAATCTAGTCGCTACATTAGAACACCATATTACATATTGTTGCAAGACAAGAAAGTATGGCACACTACTCTACAGGCCCCAGACAGACCTGACAGAGAACCTAGCCAAAGCTTTGTGGAAGCTTCGTCAAAAGGACAAGAACTGTGCGACTACCTCTGATGCATTCAATACTACTCATAGCTCCCAAACCACAGACAACACACAAGTGTTAAATAATTTGAATTCATTAGCATGCTCGCATATCAACACCTATCTAAGACAATACAAAAAAGACAAGTTTGAGCTATCAACTCTTACAATAGATGAACAAATAGACAAAATTGACCCAATGCTATGGGAGGCAATACAGATCTTAACAAGATCTACGTCTGAAAAATTTGGAGTTACGACTTCTTCACTTTCTAAACACACTAAAAAAGTGCGAAGATTTTTCATTTTTTGTGCTATGATGTTTTGTATCAATGACGATTACACAATACCATTGCATACTTTGGTCACTGATATCATTGATGGTCAGGGTGGTTCAGCCATGCTAATAAAAATACTCAACCGGCTAGGTGCCTGTGCATCTGCTGATACTCTGTCTCGTTACATTCAGCACAAAAATAGTAACCGAACTGATGCTATTTGTGATTACCTTGGCACAGATAGTTTCACGATTGTCTCAGCAGACAATATTGACTTCTTGCATAGTTATGCTCGGGTTTCAAAAGGAAGTAAAAGCAGTACACATGCAACTTCTATACAAGTGGTTCAACCCCAACCTTCTCTTTCAGAACTCAGTATATGTGGTGAAGTGTGTGATACCAATATACTTGCTGTGGGTACACCCGGCTCAAAGAGAACTGGAGAAAAACCACCACCCATGTGTCTCCCACCCTCCAAAAAAAAAAAAAGAAAGCCACGTACAGGAACCGAGCAGTCTAGCCCTCAAACTTTAGATCAGCATGAACACATTTGCATACCCTCAGGTAATACCACTGTACACATTCAAAAATGTAAAAATCTTGATAATTTTTTCCCAAATTCCCAAGAAAGAATAGCACTTTCTGAGTTAAAGGAAGAAATGAATGTGTATATGCTTCAGAAGGTTGCCATTGCCAATAATTGCAATGATAAGTCTCTCCTCAACATTCAGGATTATTTTTCATGTACAAGGGCCACACACACAGAAAAATCACAAGTATATTTTTTGAATATTATGGATGCTGTTGCTGACAATAAAGATACCCTGATGTCAATGTTATTTGACCTACATGTGCAATTTATTGCATCCAGGCGGTGTGAATACTTGGTGGTTGAAGGTGATGCCAAATTATATGAAATTCTTCAATCCCTGAAAGTGGAATACGATAGCGAATTAAAATGGGTTGTGCCATACCCAGGAGATTGGCATGCACTTATGAACTATCAGAAGGCCCTAATGAAACCTTATTTTGATGCTGGTTTGAAGTCACTAGCAGAAGCATGCGGCTACCCAACAGCTTCAATTAAACATTGTAGCCAGTTCAAAAAAAACCCACTTATTTATCATGGAAGCTTGGGAGGCTCTATATAGAATCATGTTGACGAAGTTCTTGGAATCAGGGTATGAAATCAATACAGCATTGCTTGATGATGTCATACAATCCCTTCAAGATGTTAAAGCAGAAACAAGAAATACGTTTCTTTCAGAATTTAACTGTATGATTGCTGATATAACCAACAAAGTACCACAATTTAGCAGAAAATTTGATGAATTTATCCACAAAATGTCAAGTTTGGATGATGTATGGAAGCTATGGTCTCAGTTTGTGTTCAGAGATGGCATGGCCTATATAAGTCTATTTCTTGCTATACGTAGTGGTGATTGGCACTTGCGAATAGCAAGTTTAAAAGAAATGGTTCCTGTGTTCACTGCATTTGACCATCCCACCTACCAAAAGCTAATTAGTCATCACATTGCTGATTTATTGGAGTTGCCAGATTCTATCATGGTAATGCTATCACAGGGAGCATTTGTTATAAACATAATGGGTAGGGAGTGGCACTCAGTCGCAATAGACGAAGGCCATGAAATGCTAATAAACAAGCAATGCAAAAATGCTGTGGTGAAACCGTCGGAAGATTATATGAAAAGAATGGCAACATACTTGACTTACCGAACCAGAACTCTTCAGAGGTTCAATGAGCAACTGTTCCCCCAGTCCTACAAGAAGAGAGATGCAATCCCCTCCGTGTTTACATCAAAACCTATGGATAAAAAATTTGAAAGTAATGTCCAATCTCAAATAAAAGCAATGATTCAAGTTTCACTCTTGCCACTGACAGATGTCAACCGTGGTCTGATAAATGTTTTTAATGGCATTGAGGCTACAAATCAGCAACATCACGATCTCCTCAATTTCAGACATATTGGAGAAGAAGACTATAAATTACGGATAATGTATAGCATTCTCAAGGAACCAAGTGTGAAAGCACCAAATAGGAAAAAAGCATTGCAAACCTTCTCAATAAAACAAATAAAAACGGTTCGAGTGTCTCAACTTGAAAAAGATAAAAAATTACTTGTATCTGCTATGAAAAGAAAAATTCTTTTTTCACAAAAATTTGGGAAACCAGTAGAGAAACCAGAGGAACAACTACTAGAATATCCTCTTTCAATAAGTGATAGTGATGGAAATCCTCTCAAGGGGCAAAAATCATATTTAACTAAAGCACTACAAAGAAGATACAAAGATGCTAATCCTCCTATCATTACATCCTGCTTGCCATTAGGCTGGGTACCTCAGTGTTGTATTATTGAGGGAATGTTTCTGATTAATACGTCACCACTACCCAATCACTTCAATTTAGCCAACTATGGTAGCTTTTTACTAAAAAGATTCATTGTTTCCTATTGTAAGAAAGGATGTGCAGAGGTTCATGTTATCTTTGATTCCCCAGGTCGACTAGAAAATACACCAAAATACTTTGAGCAGAAATACCGAGACTCAAAAGCTACCATAGCAACTGATCATAAATGCACAGAGCTCACAGGAAGTACCTTGATATCTGGAAAGAAATGGAGGGAAAACTACCTCAATTGCAGAAAATGCAAAAGAAAATTAGTGGTATTCCTTGGTGATTACTTCCTTAAAAATTCTAGCACATACCTCAAAGAACATCAAAAGCTGTATGTAGCAGGCGCTTTTGATGGAGAAATTCAAGACACCGCATGGTTTGTCACAGAGAACAACAGCATCCAACCAGATCCCACATTCATTAGCAATGCTGAGGAAACTGACACCAGAATATGGCTACATGCAAGAAAGACAAGGAATACAAAAATTCTTGTATTGTCTCCTGACACTGACATCTACGTAATTGGCATATCTTTACAGTGTGCACAACTGAAAGACGTCATGGTACGCATCAGCAAACAGAATGCAAGAGAAACTGCTTTTCTTAGTTTGTCGGCATTGGTTAAAGCCTTAACAAATGACCCAGATTTAGGAAGATTAAACAAATCAGATCTACCCCAGCTGCTCCAAACTATTTATGTTATGACCGGGTGTGACTATATTTCCTTCTTTAGTCAAGTAGGGAAGGCCACTTTTTTAAAATATTTCTTTCAGTATGCTTCATTTATAATTGACCAAGAGAACCCACATACTCCTGGCTCATTAATGCATACTAATATAACCAATGATGAATGGAAACATGGATTACTCTCCTTTCTTAGGCTAATTGGTACCGTTTATTTTAAAAAACATTCATCAGCTTTCGACGTGCAGTCTCCGGTGACACATTTCACCCAGTTTTGCAATCCATCTATTTCCACTGAAGAGCAACATTTCAATTGGTTAGAGAATATCAGACAAACAATCTGGTACCGGACTAAATTTGATAATGAAATGCTAGCGTCCAACCAGGCCCTTACTTTTCATTGGAAGAGATCTTGTTGGGTAGTACATATGTGGAAACAAGCCGATTCAAATTACATGATCCTTGAACCCATCACAGAGTATGGATGGACATTAAAAGATAGTCAACTAAAAATCAAGTGGGACACTGAAGACAATCTCAAGGCCATTAGAGAGAGAGTGACGACACTTACTAGGGGTTGCAAATGCCTTTCAGGCTGTCATACTAAAAGGTGTGGATGCATGAAGAAAAACCAATTATGTTCTGCTGGATGCGAGTGTACTCATTGTACTAACACCCACTCCAGTACCTCTACAACTACAACCCTCACCACTGAATTACCTTCTGATGACCGTGATGACCTGGACGATGACCTGGACAACATCATGACCAGCGTATTTGGAGGGGACGACCATTATGAGACAGACCTGAATCAAGGAAGTGAGAATGAGGAGAGTGAATACAGTGATGGTAATGAAGAAGTTGAAGAAATTGACAGTGCAGGCACTGACAGTGATTACTAACTTACTAATTGTTAATAGTCATTGGACATACAAATCACAATATTATATTGTACAGTATTTTGTGTGACATTTTATTTTCAGACACTGGTTTCTATAAAGTAAAGCAATAATAATAATCACCTAGTATTAGCCCTTAACTAAATAAATTATTATATCGTGTACCAGTTTATTCCAGGAGATATTCTTGATCACACAGACAGAGTTCAGAGTCTTGAACTTGAACAGAAGACATAACTACTCTCGTAGAGTAACGTGCTAACACGGTAGACGCGTAAACACCACATATTTTGTAACCTCAGTCCCTTTCCGACAGTCTCCGGTGGCCATACCGCGCTTTGAGGAGCAATTAAACAGAAAAAGCTTTAGCTAAAGCTTCGCTGGATATGTCAACAACAAATGTGGAACTCAGGCTTCTACATTACGTCATATAAAAATAAAATTCACGTGACCGTGGCGGTTGCGGAACAACTGAGTGTATTATGAGTATAATCGTGACACTGAACAAAGCTATTAATTTACTGAAGAAATTGTCTTTTAAACTTTATTTTCTTTACATTTATTAAAAAAATGCTCTTACCAGGTCTAGCTATCTTTGATTTAGGAATCACATACCCTGGGGTGGCTCTGGGAATTTGATCACACAAGCAATCGAACCTGCTGAGTGAAAATAGCCTGGAGAAATGTGAATTAACCATTGCTACATGGGAGTTTTGAAGAACAATTTGATACCTGGGAATGCTACCTGAAGAACAAGAACTAACTTAGAGACATTAAAAGAGTTGCCAGCCCGCGGACTGAAGATATCTTGCGCAAAATTTGTATCGCAAAAAACAACAAAAAAAACAAAACGATATAACCGGAGAGGGATTAACAGAGGGGCGTGGTTAACAACCTTGGGGGTAACTCACACACTGGCGAATTAGTCTGGCGTCGCCGACCCCTTACCTTCCTTTTTGATTAATGGGCGGAGGAAGGAAGGGGTCTGGTGTCTCTAGTACCAACGACTTGTGCACGCCACTATAGTTGCGTGACCAATCAAATTGTAGTATTTCAGTTAATTGCATTCTTGATTACCGGTAAAGCCTGCGAGTTTCTAACTTCGCGTTCCTTGTTCAGCAGCTATGGGTGATCTATCGCAGCGTTTGTCTGAAGCATTGAGTGAAGCCTTCCAGGGGCTAGGTTTTTCTATGGTTAAGCCAGAGCAGAAACAAATTGTTGAAGGACTTCTGCAGCAAGATGTATTCGTCGTTCTCCCAACTGGCTTCGGAAAAAGTGCTTGTTTTCAGTGTTTACCAGCCTTGTTTGATATGCTTGCTCCATCTGGTGGCCCTTCAATTGTAGTTGTTGTAGCACCACTTACAGCTATTATGAAAGATCAAGTGAGTAAAAGTGTAGTTTACTAGCTAATGTGAATAGCTGTAATATTATTATAAACTCAACGACTAGGTGGCAGCTCTTTCTAAAGCTGGAATGAAAGCTTGCTACATTACTGGAGAGCAAGATGACAACAGCATTAAGGAGGATGTGGAAAAGGGACTCTATCAATTGGTATATTTTACTCCAGAAATACTCATACAAAGCAAGAGATGGCGACAGCTTCTTAGCAGTGAGGTGTACTCCAATAAGCTGCGTGCATTTGTAATAGATGAAGCTCACACTGTCACAAAATGGTAAGATATTAAATACACTCTCATGATTGCTAAATATGAACTCAAGATATATGGCATAGGGGTAGCACCTTTAGGAAACTGCTTTTGAGGATTGGAGAAGTAAGAAGCCTGCTACCTCCTCATGTTAATATTATGGCCATGACAGCTACGGCTACGGCAAAACTAAGAACTGATGTGTCAAGATTAATCGGCTTGAGGAATGAACTTGTGGTAGCTAGGTCTCCTTCAAAACTGAATATTACTTACACCGTTGAAGAATTTATATCTATTGAAAAGACGCTTGATGAAGCTCAGAGAGGAAGGGGCAAAATCTCCTCGAATAATTATTTATTGTCAAACATATGACGATTGTGCAAGTTTATATCTTTATTTTCGAAGATATCTAGGCAGTGGATTTACCACTCCACCTGGTGCACCAGACTTACCTAGGTTTCGTCTTGTGGACATGTACATGGGATGTACAGAATCAGCTGTGAAGGATGAAATCATTGATTTGTTTTGCCGGGAATCACCTTTACGACTAGTAGTAGCTACAGTAGCTTTTGGTATGGGCATCGATTGCCCAAACATTCGTAAGGTTATGCACTATGGCTGTCCAACTGACATCGAGTCCTATGTACAGGAAACAGGGCGAGCTGGACGAGATGGACTTCACAGCATTGCTGTTTTAGTGAAGAAGGGGAATGCAGGAAGACGTTTGGAAAGTAATATGCAAGATTATGTTTCTAATAAGAGTCTGTGTAGAAGAGACACCCTCTTTAGAAATTTTGATGGATATATTCATAATTTTGATGGACCTCTGTGTTTATGTTGTGATGTTTGTTGCAAGTCTTGTAAGTGTTTAGAATGTAAAAAATTATAATATTATCGCGTCACCTAAAGGCCAATGAGGGAGGGGGGAGGGAGCCAAAGCCAAAAAGCTGAGTTAAAAAAATGTTAGCTACATCTAGCTAACTTGAAAACTCTTGGAACAGTCTTCCTGTCTGTTCCAAGAGTATACAAGCTAGTTACAAACAAGTGCATTCAGTTTTTAATTTGTGGCACAGTTGTACGGTACCCTTTGTGGAGATGTAGCAAGCTGTAACCATTAACACTTCTTTAGAGGGCTCTAGCTGGCTCAATAGGCCCTTTAACACTTTTTGAGGGATAAAATATTTCCCATCCAAGCCCTCCAGGCAATTAACAGCTATGCTTTAATTAGTTTTGGTTTCATCTGTTATCCCAGGAAGTGATTCTAGTGAATTAACTTTACACTAGCTCTGTTGTGGGGCAGTTGGGGAATAATGTGGAGCAGAGAAGCAGGCTAGCTCTGAGAGACCAGTACAAACCCTCCCATATATATATATATAACAGAAAGTTATGTAGCTCTGCAAAATATAGCTATCGAATCATTTCAAACACTCTTGCACAAGCAATTGTGTACAATTTTAGAATATTTTGTAAGATTTAAAATTGGTCTGCACAATTGAAATTGTAATAGTATTAAAACTAATTAGAATTGTACTACACAAAAGGTAAAAGTCAGAACCAACTATACTACTGATTATCTCTTAAATGTTTTTGTATCCAATCAATAAGGTCATCTTTGCCAGTGGAATGCAAAACGTCCTTAGGATTTTTAAAAGTTGGATGGCAGCGATTGGGGACAACAGAAAAAATATTGGATTGGATAAGACAATCAATGATGACATCGCGGTCTTTTGTCCAGCTGGGCACTTTGTGAGACCCTGATGGTTTCCTGACAGAATTGTCACTATCAAAATTGTCGAGAACAGGATACAATGTTCCCAATGCCTTTCCCACTCGTGTCACAGCAACTTCAGTTTTGTTAGCTCTCAGACCTTTAATGGATTCCTTAATGACACGGTTGAGGTGCTCTTGGTGAAGATCTTCAGGAATGTTATGTCCTGGAGCAGACTTGGTACTCACAAATCTAGACCATATGAGTTCTTGAGCCTGTCGAGGTGTGAGGTCATAGTGATACTGACGTAACATGTTCAAGACCTCAACCGAATAATTTCTGCGACCAGAGCTCTTGAAAACTGGTAGCAAATACTTCCAACACCGTAAAACCCGGTGACCGTCACCTTCCCTGATGGCATCATGTAATTCGAGATAAAAACACCCAAATTCAAGCAATTTTTTACCATAATCATGTACCTAAGCAGTTAAAAAATACAATTATATGCTTAAATTTTGACATACAGTGATTACTATGTTATGTGTAACTAGCCTTATCACTGGATGACGATGGTGATTCATTAAATTTGAATGAGGCAAACTGGTCCACCACATCTAAACATATAGATAGAAGGACTTCTTTGCGTCTCTCAGCAGATTCCATCCAGAGGTCAGCAGCTGGAATGTCAATATCTGATAGTGTTGGATTGTCATCTAATGTCTGCATGTTCAGAGATTTCATCGTTGCCACTAAAACATAGCAGGTTACCACCATTGTGAAGAAATCATCACATTCATTAAAGTGATGAATAGGGTCAGTGGAAACATTGCTCCGTCCAATTGTATTGCGAAGCTGGTACATAGTGCCAAACTCTGCAGCTGAACTAGTGGAATAAAAATACTTCCAAGCAATCTGTGAATCATAATAATATTTTCACATCTTAAATATTCATTACATTTTAAAAGCAAGTTAACTTACGTCCAGTAAATTGAGAAGCACATGAAAATCAGCAGCAGTCGGTTCAATTCCTTCTAATCTGGTAAGTGGTGATAATGAATTGGCCCTTGCTCTTCTTGCTCCCCTAGCTCTAGCAGCTGTAAGCTGATCTCCTCCTAAAAGAATCTTTGTTATAGAAGCTTGAGGAACTTCTACTGTCTCCTCAGTGGTCATCATTTGTACTGTTTTCTTGTACTCAATGGAAGGAACATACTGATGGAGATGAGACATTATCTCCACCATGTCATCTCTTTTATTTTCATTTTTCAGCAAAACTCCCAGGGGTACCTAATTATAGTACACTTACATTAATAATAATTAAATAATGCTACACTTGTAATTGCATACTAACCACAACTGACGTTTGGCACATCTCAGAATAATATTTATGCTTTATATGCCTTGTAACTATTCCATCAAATGTATGATGGAAAAAAGGTATATTATCAACTATAATACTTGACACAAGAACAGCCATGTTTGCGCGAAGATCATTATCATCCTCTACTGATGGCAGCAAATGTAGTGCTCTTCGCTTAGGACTGTTCAAGCAAGTTGCTGGGAAAATGTCTGGAAAGTCACTGAAGTCTATCCTGTTCTGGATAGCACAGAAGTGGAAATAGTGCAGAGATTGTCCACGATGCTTCTCAACTCTCATATATCGAGGTTTTACTCCTTTATCAATGTTGTCTCCAACAAGTTTATAGCCCAACAACTTAAGTGGAGCAGAATTGGATGCACAAGGTGAATCTATAATGGTTAAAAAAGATTAATAATTCTCATTTATTATGCAAGCTACAACAGACCACACCTGAAGACACACAGTCCATATTTGCAGCAGTAGTACATTCTGTTTCCGTACCTGCATATCAATTAGCTTGGTAGTTATTATGCACACATATGCCTTAATTTTTTCCCCCATACCTGTGGAATCAACCTCCATCTGTGGATCTAACAGGTTATTGTCAATCTCAATGTCATTTCCAGAATAGGCACTTTCAGAGGTAATTGGAGAGAATTGTGGAGATTGAATACTATTGCTTTCACGAGGGCTGCTACTTGAGATGGAGTCAGATGAGGGGTCTGAAGGATAATCTCCACAGTCCAGTACTTCTCTCTCTCTTAATGCGCTACTTGAGCTCTTTTCATAATAATGTATAAATAGATGTAAACAATTGGAATATGTTTAAAGACTTACCTTGAAATCATTATCTTTAAGACATGATACCAATTGATTTCTCCATTCTTTTGCCAAACTGTCATGGTCAGCTCCAAGCTTGGTTAAGAGCCGATTAGTAGCAACATGTGACATGCACAAGCCTACTTTCTGTAGGCGTTCATAAACCTATTTCATGAAGAGCAATAACAGCTATTAAAACACACACACACAAAGCTTACTTGTTTTGCAACATTTCCAGCGTAAAGAATTAACGAAACAATTTTCTGAAATAGGCACATCTTGGAGTAGCGAAATTTAAGTAAAACTGCACAGCACACTCCAATCACTGCATTTCTATTTTGTCTCAGCGTGCAAGTCTCAGTACAAGACTTTAAAATGGAGACCAAGATTGGAGCATGACTGGACAATTCGGTCATAAGTGTGCTCCAAGTAAATTCCTTTAAAGTAGTCGTAGAATGGCTTTTCAGCACTGACTGTGCCCTATCCGAACACATACTGGTGAGCTCTTTTCTTATCAACATTCCCACAATTTCCCACATGTCTGATGATATATCTTTTGGTGATGGGGTCCTTTAGGGAATTGGTAACAAGAGCGTTTCTGCTACGCCGGGCTATAGCTTTACCCACATACTTCCTGCTTGGTGTTAAGGCATACTTGCGTATTCCATGACTATATTGTACATTTATCTGCAATGACAATTGTTTTTATTGATATCATTAAAATTAAGTGAAATAATTTACTGACTGAAACATTTGGAGAACTACTATCAGTAGTAACATTGCTTGTAGGTGAAATAGAATATGTAGGAACACCAGAAGACATGACAACAGGTACAGTAGGTGTGGAAGACGTGGCAACAGGTATGCAGGAAGACATTGCAACAGGTACAGTGGATGTGAAAGATGTGGCAACAGGTACAGTGGAGGTAAAAAAATGTGGTAACAGGAACAATAGATGTAGAAGGCATGGCAACAGATACAGTGGATGTGCAGGAAGATGTGGCAACCAGTACAGCAGATGTAGAAAATGTGGCAACAGGTACTACAGATGAGGATGCAGCCACAGCTGTATGAAAAAAAGTCATTTATTAAGTGTGCAAAATCAAACTAGGAGAAAGGTTCTAAGTAGGGTCTGTATATAGTTATTATTTTGTGACAGAGTAAAAGTAAACATAAAATCATTGGCAAATTGAACCGAATATTCCAACCTGATTGGAAAGTTGTGAAATTTGAATATCACTGGCTACCAAGCAAGCAGGTAGCTATATTAATTCAGATTTTGATTGAACAGTGGGTTATACATATGTACCCTTATCTGAACAAAATATAGAAATACTGGAAGAATGGTTGAAAGTTGATGAGTCGATTAATAAAAAAAAACAATAACAACTCTAGAAGTACGGGTCACAACAAACATCTGAGGTAATTTTTCAGTAGTAATATGCCATTTCTTACAAAATAATTACCAAATCAAGCACAATAGTTTATCACATCTTAGAGCTGTAATTCAAGTTGTATGATTTGGAAATTCAATACCACCTAATTAGTTAACCTTGCTGAATAGGGGATGATGTATTTGGAGGAACCAGCCTTCGTTTAGCTTGTGGTAAACTTGTAGCTGGTTGGCTAGTGCAAGGCCTCTTCCGTTGTAGATTTGTGCTACACTCAAAAGTTGAAGATGGTATCTGTACGTCTTGGGATAACTGTGTTCTAGGTGTAGCACCAATATTTGCAAGGATTACACATACCGCAACTTGCATTTTTGAAGCTAGCATCTATAAAATGATAATGAATTAACAACTGCATGAAAACATTAACAATTGATTACCTTCTTTGCTTCTAGTAGTTTTTCATAAGCATAGAAACATTTCCTACACATATAGGCTTCTTGTTGACTGCTAATCAGATTATCCAGATCAAGCGCTTCTCCTTTCTTCTCTAACTCTCTTTCAATTTCTTCTTTCCACAGAATACTCACCCCATCACAGCTTTGTGTTTTAATTATTCTCCTCGATCCAACAGCAGCCACTCCACCACACGCTAGACATATTGCAGACGTCATAGCAGACTTCATACAAACGCACTAATTTAATGTTCGCGCGGGTCTACCGCTATGATGTCATCAGACAACGACGTGCACAAGTCGTTGGTACTAGAGACACCAGACCCCTTCCTTCCTCCGCCCATTAATCAAAAAGGAAGGTAAGGGGTCGGCGACGCCAGACTACTGGCGAATTGGGTTGGTGATGGTGATTTACGTGGCTAGCCGTTTGATTTATGTAGCAGCGCTCTAAACGGGGGGGTCAACAAGTCAATGGTAAGTAAGTAAGTGGAGGTAGTCAACTAGTTTTGAATCTGAGTGTAAAAATGCATTTGCGCCTCGTGACCAATCAATACTGCTAAGCTCGCTGCTAAGCGAACTCTCAACTTAACTAGCTACGCAAGCTAAGGTATATCTTGGTGATATGCAGACATACATATTTCTGTATATAATCCCAATTGATATTTTAGATTTTGGAACATGTAATACATGGAGGAGGCAAGGGAAGGTCTGGGGACATGCCATACTATATTGGTTCTAGCTAGAGGAATGTAGATTTAGTCAATGCCACACCTCCACCTGAATTCTACCATTAGCAGTGAATCAAAGATGAGACTCAGATGGATCATAGCCACGTTTTCAAGTTCCTGTAGCTTCTTCCAGGCTACTGGGCTATAACAAGTTCATAGGTTCCAAGTTTGAGAAATGGAAATCAGTGACAAACCACACCCATTAATTAAATCAACTCAATTGACCACATCCTTCATGTAATTAATGTTATGAATATAATTAATGACAATGACTATTGTTATATTGATTCATTTTGGAGAATGATTGTAGCTTTTTTGCATTTTGTAATCAATTCATCTGATAATTATAGTGTCAAAGCAGCAATCACTATTGTTCATCATAACTCTCAGCAAGCTAATAATAGTAGAGTGGCTAAGACTGGCCCTCTGTCAGTATGGACTTTCCTCAGCACTGAGAAGCCCCTTTCTGCCTCTGCATTTGAGCAAGGAATATTCAAAAGTCCAGACATCAACTATAATATATGTTCTATCCACTTATTATCAAAAATGAGTTAGCCTTGTCTTTCCTTTTTTTTTTTTGCTTTCTTAGGAGCAGGTGGTTGGGAAACACTCTGCCATTGCCAGTACTACCAAGAAAGAAGTATTCAAGATCAGAAATCAAAATTTGATATGTATAAGTGTTGTGTGGAATTGCATCATGAGGGCCTACATGGATACGCTGCATGGTTTTGCTGATAGAGAGTATGGTTTTGCTGATAGAGAGTATGGTTTTGCTGATAGAGTATGGTTTTCTATTAAAGCTAGGTATTAAGTAAACTGTGGTTTCTGATAGGGGGATTTCCGTGGCAGACAATAGGCAATCAGAACTTCCGTGCGTGGCAGATTGATAGAGTAAAATTCCGTGACTGCCACGGAGCTTTCGTGGCACTTGGAACCTATGCAAGTTGAAAGAGTTGCTGGTGGAGGCCATCAGACACTTAGTGGCTGGTAGAGAAGAATTCAGAATTCATCCAGCAAGATATTCTTGTCTCCAAACAACAAAGACTCACGAAGTATTTGAAGAACTTGCTACTACTAGATGGAGAAAGGGTTTGGGGACAATCATGCACCTTGGCTGTTTTAGAGCCAAGATTTTGGGATGTTGTTAATTAACATTTTTTGTTGTCTCCTAGGCAGCCCTTGGTGAAATGAGTGGGCACCTTATTTCAAGTGTACATAACGGAGCCCCGCATTCCTGAACTATCAAATGTTGGTGATTGCTGCGCCTGCCCACAATACTCTGTGGTTGCTCTGGTCAGCACGTCCTGTAAACTGTGGGTGCCATAAAAGTAATTAGACAACCACTACCACATGTCCCCAGACCCTTTCTTCAAGTAGTGGTTAGCCAGACAAAGCTGAAGGGTGGTGGACACATTCAGGGATTTTAATTTAAGAGGTTCATTTGTGATAATTGATCACCATGTTTGATAAAGGGTCTGCCACTCAAAAAAGTACTCAAAAAATTCCAACAATTGCAGTAGCTGAATGACGTCACCACATTCGGGTGTAGGCCTCTGAAACGCACACGCGCACACCTTTAAAGTAATGAAACTTCATACTGTGTACCGAATTGTTGGAATTTGATAATTGGAACACATTTTTGGGGGTGTGGCCCAATAAGTCAATGTATTATGTGTTCCCAAACCCTTTTCTTCTCCATGTAGCGGTTGGTAAAGGGTCTGGCTATGTGAGGTTACTGATACATATGATAGCCTGCGAGGATAACAACTATAATACTTGTGTTTTTATTTTTTATTGTATTTGTCTGATAGTTACCAACAGAGTGAGTCTAGAAATATGGCGGACTCCTCACACAATACAATTATGAAGGTAAGTGCACATGTAAAATATAGTATAGAGGTATATGCATATATAGGCTTCTCTTAGAGTCCACACTAATAATATACTAATTAAATTGGGTAGAGTCTATACATAGTAATAGCAAAAATTCAATTTTAAATAAGTTATTACTAAAATTGGAAAATATAGTGGTAGAAGAACTATGAACATAATGAAGACTAAACTTCACTAAAACAACACTGCATGGATATAACTTGAGTGACACACTATCCAGCTACCACTTCTTTGGCCAGACAGGTAACTGCTATAACTCACCCCAGCCACACAATGCTTAGACTAACTATCGTCATGAGGATAACTTATGCATGGTCAGTAGTATTGTATTCATGGGCAATCTACATTTTTGCTTCCGTTGATGTGTATGCATCAGTTCTGGACTGAAAACTTTCTGACACTTATTGTGGTGTACGGCCAGCAACTGGGATGAGCTAATCTTGGCGTCCTCTAGTGTGTCACTACCACCAGAGTTCTCCCAGGCTAATGGTCCCCCAAGCGTACAATTTTAAATGTATTTCAAAGAGAAGTGATTACAGAACTGACTGAATTTTGGCGCGCTTTACCAGTATAAATTGGTTGAGCCTACACAAAGTACGATGGGGTCGGGTGACAATATGCTGACTAAGTAAAAGGGTGACCCGCTAGGTCGGTTCCGCCACCCATGACTTTATGACTAGTCCTTGTAAGTCAACCTTTTACCAGATTGCTACATTGGTCCAATGTCAATCTACCGTGGCACTAAACGATGGCAATGCAATAAATTAAAGTGTAATAGACATAATTAAGGTTTTCATAAGCCAGATATACATTGATAAGTTTGACTCTAATGTATGTTGTACTGGAACATACATATTGCATGCTACTTTATTACATTTATTTCATGGTTATCTGTGTATGTGTGGACTGTAGGGGGACTTAATGCATCCACTCACAAAAGTGCACTGGGAACTCTTGCCTATTCGTCGAATAAGTTATCCAACTCATTGCATTGTACATCATGGCAAGCCAGCAATACTCTGCACAGATGATGTGATATGTGATAAACTTATTGTCTTATCTGTTGACCATCGATCGGCGACTTATCATATTAGATTGCCACATCGTGCAATGTCACTGACGACCTACAAGTCAAAGTTAGTAGCAATAGGAGGATATGACCCTTCTACCAAGGAACCCACTAACTTGGTATTCAGCAGTGATACAGGTCTTGAATGGCAGCCATCACTACCTCGTATGATAACTAAGCGATACCAAGCATCAGCAATTAGTTCCACATCTCCTGATGTGATAGTTGTGGCTGGTGGGATTGGTTTAGATGGCATTGTATTAGATGAAGTGGAGTTGCTTGTGGAAGATGAATGGTGTTCTGCTAATCGACTACCTAAACCCTGCTATGGCATGTCTTCAACACTACACGAAAATGATGTGGTGTTAGCAGATAGACATCATATCTATAGCTGCAGCATAGCCTCACTCATCTCTTCTTGTACAGAGTCTATAGACATCCCATTATGGAGGGTCTTTTATTCTAATGGTTTTTGCACCACTATTTTCTCCTATTCCTCACGTTTATATAAGACTGATGGCAAAAGTAGCTTATCAGGCTACTGCACTATGAGCCAGTCCTGGGCTGATTTTACTGAGTACCAGCTGTTTTTAGAGGGGTCATATGATGTGGCAGCAGCTGTACTTCCCACTGGAGATGTTCTCGTGGCTAGTAAGAATGGAACTTACAAACTAAAGGTGTCAGGTGAATGTATATATTTCACAGTATAATTATTTTAACATATATAATATTGAACTGCAGCTTAAAAATAATTGCATTCTGCACTAGTCATAAAATTAATGATGTTTTAACCATTTTAAATGGCTATCATCAGAGTATGAGTGGTAAATATTAAAATAAATGGGCCAGCAATAAATACAACACCTGTAACAAACTTCTTAGTGCATTTTTAGTTTTGCTAATAAGCCATCATTTACACACTGATGATGGCCATTGTGAAGTAGTTGAAACATTATAAATTTTATATATCAAAATAGCACAGAATGCAATAATATGGGAAAGAGTCACAAAATAATATAAACTAGTGATGTGCTTCAGCACATATGGCGAGCGAGCTTATCTGACTGATATTGGAATGCTAGCTGCTAATAATTTTTTAAAAATATTTTTGTTTAGTTTATTGCTACTCTTTAGCAACACACAACACTTTTATACATATCTTGTTCATTGGATATACCAGCACAAGACCTGCATTGTACTCTCAGTGACTTGACTATTGGACTCTCTGTGACTTGACTATTGGACAAAGGATTTTCAAGTAAGAACAAATCTGTTACGTGTAGAGCTCTGACGAATAGCGCATTAGCGAAGTTAACTTACCACAATGCTAAAAAAAATGAACTCTGCTAACTTTGGAAAACCTAACTGCGAGGGGAGGGGGGGGGGGTTGGACACGCATTGACTTCTTTGAACTTTGCCATATATATATATATTTGGTGAGCGAGCGAAGCAAGCGAGACACTCTCAGGGGTAACACAATTGAAAATCGGGGATATTTGTTTGTTTATATTTATGTTTGGATGTACGTATGTCATTTTGTACTTTAAGCCTCACGTATTTTTGCATTCTCTGGGTGTTTGACCCCGTCCCAAACTTCACTAAACCAAATCCTCTGGTTATCGATCATTACCCGAAAAAAATTTACTTGAGTTCCATTTCTATTCAAGTTAGTCGCGATGATAAGTTCGTAGTTATTTGTCGTAGTTGTAAGCCCCTACGAAGCGGTATTTACTTCAAAATTCATTGTCTATGAGACTAATCACTACAGTAAGCCCTGTGTAAGTATGTTCAGTTAAGTGTACAAAGAAAATGTTTAAATAAAGTGACTTGTTTTTTTGTTGCTTTTATTTTATTTTTCAATTCAAACAGTTGCGAGGAGTGGTTTCTATGGCATTGAATGCCATTTAACATACATATATATATAATTAAAAAACTCGACTTTTTTTTAGTAACTTGAGTGTTAGAAGTTCAAATCAACCGTCTAACAATAGTGTAGTTGTTTAGGCTTGCTCGCCATTTGTGCTCAAGCACATCACTAGTATATATATATATATATTTATTTATTATTTGTTCCACTCATTGATATCTTCACAATGTTAATTTTAGGTCAGTGACCTGTGGTTATCACATAGTGTTAACTCATGGGTGTTTTGTTCAAGCTCATTACCCTAGTAGTTATAACCACCAAACCAAGCTTACCAGTTTTCCTGGGTTTCTTATACAGCTACCTTCCTGTAGTGGAGCCTACCCAGCCAAGATTAGAGCAGGTGCTGATATATCAGCTGGGGTTGTGTGGAGCTCCTAGAGAGAATTTTATCCAACTTCACCCTAGAGTTACTTTCACTCTCAGGCTGTATTTTCACTCACCTCTGGCTTTTGATAATAAATTAGCCTGCTCTTGAAATATTTTGCCATATCACATTCTGACTCATGTAGTAAGTACTATATGTGACAGGCTCTGACAAAAGGGGGCATTTCACGCAAACCCAAAAATTGAGTTTTTTATGCTAATAAAAAGCTACAATTTATCTCAACTTAGTGCTAAAATACTGGAGGGTAAAACCTTCGACGCGCAGAGAAACTGGCAGTTGAACTGGGCTGTATTCAGCAAAACAATTGAACTAAAAATCGAGAAAACAAATAATTTCCACTTCCGGTATAATTAACGTTTCCGTATACTTAATGGCGTACTCCGCATAAGCAATTAAATCGTGCAGCCGTTTTTTAACGGCGACTAACGAAGTTTTGCGTGGAGTTCTTTTTAGCTTTCATAGCGTCTCACAGCCGGTCTTGTCGGAATCTTTGGCTACTCTACTCGATGTAGTGGTAAACTTTCAGCCAGAGGTAAGCTGTAGATTGCATGCAATGGTCTCAAAGCTATGCCGTTTTTTTTTAGCTGCCTGTTTGAAACTCTGCCTATTCCCCGTTTATTGTACTTCGAGAACGAGAGAGAATAAAAAGTAGCTTGTCTTTCCACGGCATACTTGGGGTCTTTTAAGTTGTTTTGACATTGGAAAGGTGGCACAGACTTAGAGTAAGGGTCACTAAGACTAATTCTGCAAAAAACAAAAATAGGAGAAAGAAAGAATTTTTCTGATGACTTACTTCCGGAGCCTATATCTCAATTTCAATTTTTCCGTGAAATGACCCTTTTCTCAGAGCCTGTCACACACATAATATATCAAAATCTCAATTGAGACTCGTTAGTGAGAGTCTCATTAGTGAGAGTCTCGCTTCGCTTGCCCAACTAAATAGTTGGCACCACTTTTAATACTCCTGCATGACAACTTGGAAACTACTGTCCCCTAATTCAATGTTTCACCTAGACCATAGAGTGGGGGGGGGGGGGGGGGGGGGGGGGTTGCATGCACCTACTAGGACTAAATACTCTATGGCAGTTACTTTTTATAGCTGTATTATATGTGGTGACATTACTTGTATGACTATATAGTTTTGCTTAGCACAATTGTCAAAGGAATGAATATATTTCTTCATGTGTTCCTCCATATTAACCACCCCACCAGCAATTATTGACTGTTTGCCTTCTCATTTGTGCCATGTAGTATCTTCATATGACCCTGAGATGAGCTTGGAGCATAGTGATCTTTTTAGACTTGAAGAATTGACAGGTATTCAGATAGAGTCGGTCCTGGACTATAATCTCTCTCAACTAATGGCTTCAATTGGAATGGATAAATCATTTCTAGCAGCTTTGGGTGTACGTCATATTTTTCGTAAATGGTGCAATGGAGCAGGCAATCGTCCTCCTACATGGAGACAGCTGCTGAATGTATTAGAAGATATCGGTCTAAAAGAGCTTAGTCAGCACATCGCGGAAGTTATGAAAGGTGAGACTAATAGTTAAACACTAGAACAAAACATTGTGCATTCCATTTATATTTTTATAGCATATAATTTGATGATATTTTTTGCAGCTTGTTCATTTAGTAATATAGCCTAAGGGAGTGTGATGAATGTAGGTGTTAATTAGTATTTAATATTCTAAAAGTGTATTTGTTTTTTATTGTTTGATTCAAATAGAGCTTCTTCTTTTATGTTTCAATGGTGTATACACAATATCCACAATATTGTTTTCAAATAAAGCTATGTCACTGAGATAAGTATAGATCACATTAGTAGTTAATATTGTATATTATATATATATATATATATATATATATCTTATAAAATCTTGTTGACAGTGTGGGCCAAAGCTAAGTTTAAAGACTAAAGATTTTATGTTAGTGTGTGCATAGTGCTTTTAGCTTTGAATAACAGTAGTGGTAAATTACCAGTCAGAATCCACAGGTGATATTATATAGCTATATAGCTACATCAGATATTTTTTCTACAATATTTTCTCTTCACGCGAGTGTTCAATATTTTCCCATATTGAATGCTCCAATGCTCTATGCGAGGATCTGGACAGCTATATTTTTGGAATTATGGCAGAGTTGTCTCTGAGTGTTTACTGTTTTGGATATTATCCACTGTACAATAAACAGCTTATTACACTTGTATAATATGGAGATGACATTTCACTTTCAAGCTTGTATATGAGTCAGAGTGTGATATGGCAAAATATTTCATTAGAGCAGGCTAATTTATTTTCATAATTTAGAGACTAGTGAGAATATAGGCTGAGAGTGAAATATCTAGCCATATCACTCTGATGAGTGTAATAAATGGTTTATTCCACACTATAACTATAATAAGTGGTTTATTACACACTTCACTGCAGTAGTTAGTTACTAGAGGACTGGTAACTCACAGTATAAAGTTGGCTTTAGGGGCTACCCAAACCCCCACCTGATACTTTAACAGCTGCTCAAACCCTGTTGAGTACCTATACACAAGAGTAAGGTGACAAGTTTAGCTGGATTGATGTAACTAAAAGGGTAAGTCATTGGAGTAGGTCAACTGAAATATCCAAATTCATGAGTTATTTCATGGGTTATATACCTAAAGATATCATAGTGAAGATATCCAGGTGGAATAAATGTATCTACTCCACCCTAGATATTTTCAGAATGATATCTTTAGGTAGTGAAATAACTCATATTTCTTCAAGCTTTACTGCCAAGCTCATACAGCCAACATGACCAAGGTGTGCGTATTCATGAATTATTCATGAGCTCCAAAGGTTTTGGAAAAGCATTGTCACACACAATGGATAAAGTGTTGTCACATTCAGTAGAAAATGGTCAATTCTAAAAAGCAGGAGGTTTCAAAAGGAAGGCGAAAGTGCGAAAGAATTTGGGTGGAATCGGCGAGTAAAGGCAGGGGTCAGTTTAAAAAAGGAAGACGAAAGTATGAAAAAGAAGGCAAAAGTTTCGCAAAGCTTAAGTCCACAATTGTGGTAGTAGGTCAGAGAGATTCTGAAGCAGGAGAGGTAGGCAAAGGAAAAGGACTCCATGACTCAAGAAAAAAGAGCTGAAGAATAAAAAATGGGGGATAAGAAAAGCCGAGATAGCTCAGAAAAAAGAGACCAGAAGAGGGAAACTTATGTAACCTAACCAACAGTAGAGAATGATAACTGAGCAAGATAACTTTTGCTACTGCATTCTTACTTTGCAATACGTCTAGTTCCACTGTGTGGCAGGGTAGTATATTATAATGGTGAAGTACTTCCACATATATGGAGAGTGAACTGAGCTATATCTTTAGGATTTATTAATATTACATTCTAAACCAGTTAATGTATTATCCATAAAATGATAGGCTAAACAAGAGAGAGTTTTGGGCTACACCTCCACCCTGGATATCTTCACAATGATATCTTTAGGTACATGACAATTGTAGTATTTGCACTCAATATTTAGTTAAGCTAGATCCCCATTCACAGTATACTCAACTCAAGTTCATATTTTTCAAGAATGATCAATCTGACAAAAGGTGAGTGTGCAAAAGATTGCATCATCGTGGTTTGAGGTAGATGATAGAACTGTGGGTCAGAGAAATGTAATTACACTAATAACAATGATAACAATGACAGTATAAGAACATATAACACCTTCCTCCTGAGTTTAAACAAACACACAGTATGTATGATATAGCTTATTCGGTCAATAGAATGATCGTGTTCCATTGGTTCTGCTGGAACGCCGCAGTCCTGTGATCACGTTATCCGTATTTTCTTGACTTGGGGGTTCCCTGACAGAGTCGCACGTGATTTCAGAATTCAGTGGGTATTCTGGTGGTCTTGGCAAAATTTCTTCTTCAGTTTCGTTCTGGGCAACGTCTGATGGTAGTCCTTGAGAATTTGTAGTCAAATCTTGGTCACTGTTTCTTCTAAAATTGGTTGGTATCTTCTGTCTTGATCTTCCCCCATATTTACGGACTCTCCTACTCTAACTCTCATTTGGTCAATGTGACGTCGAATACTATCACCACTTTGTGTTTGGACTACATAAACCATTCTTCCTTCCTTTCCTGTGACAATGCCAGCTAACCATATTGATCTTCCTCGATAATTCCAAACAAATACTTTGTCCCCCACCTGAAATTCTCTAGCTCTGGCATGCACATATAGTCTTCTTTCTGTTTTTTCTGATTCTGCTGAATTTTCGTTTGGCTTAAGATTGTCCAGATGTGAATTTAGCCTCCTACCAAACAATAGCTCGGCTGGTAACATTCCAGTAGAGCTGTGTGGAGTAATTCGATAATTAAATAGAAACCTTGACAAGTTCGTTTGCGCTGTTCCTTCCTTCATCTTTTTTATTCCATTCTTAAAAGTCTGGACTGCTCTCTCTACCATACCAATAGATGCTGGGTGGTATGGAGGCGTCTTGACATGCTTTATCCCATTTTTCCTCAAAAAGTCAGTGAACTCTTCACCGTGAAACTGGTAGCATTATCTGAAACAACTGTGTGCGGCAATCCAAATGAAGCGAATGATTTCCTCAAATACTTGCTGTTGATTTTGCTGGGACTGTCATATGAATTTCCAACCATTCCGTGTGAGCATCAATTACTAGTAGAAACATCTTACCCATGAAAGGTCCTGCATAATCAATATGTACTCTTGACCGCGGCTTGGTTGGCCATGTCCACGGATGCAAGGGTACAACTAGTGGTGTGTTCTGCTGACTCTGACAATCAACACACTCCCTCACACACTTCTCGAGCTCAGAATCAATGCCTGGCCACCACACATAGCTCCTTGCCAATGTCTTCATGCGAGTGTTGCCAGGATGAGCCATGTGGAGCATTCTCAGAACATCATCTCTTACTTTTTGTGTATTACAAGGTTGGCCAGAGCAAGATATCCCTCGAGAAGAATTCCAACCCTTGGTTTGGAGAAAAGAGAAGTGAGTGTGGAGGATGGACGTGTGCTATGGGGGAGTAGAGTTTTAATACACAATCTCGCACTATGCTCAACAAGATGTCTCTGTCAGTCCCCAACCGAATTTTCTTGCTTGTGACTAGTGAAGTATCCAAATAATCCATTAAGTTGACCACTTCCGCTACCTGTGGAACATCTGAATTACTTCTAGGTGAAGGTAATGGCAGCCTGCTAAGGGCATCTGCATTTGCATTTTGTACACCATTTTTTAATTATAGGCTCCTAGTGTCAGGGCCCACCTTTTGATCCTTCCTGATGCCAAGCTGGAACAGATTTGGTGTCCTCAAAAATATATGTGAGTGGCCTGTGATCTGTTTTGAGTGTGAACATGCGGCCATACACGTATCGAATATTTTCTTTCAACCTGAGTTAGGGACCTTGATGCGAATGCATGGGTCTCTCCACTCCATCAGTGAATCGATGTGATAAAACAGCGCCAACTCCATACAGCGAAGCGTCACATGCCAGAATTAGAGAGAGACTACTGTCAAAGTGGACTAACACATCTGATGATAGTAGAAGTTCTTTAACACGACTAAAAGCTTGGTCCTGTGCTCTCCCCCAAGCCCATCTTGACTTCCTCTGCAACAGTGAATATAACGGTGCTAACGTCATGGCCAGATCTGGAAGAAATTTGGTATAATAATTGACAAGACCAATGAATGACCTCAACTCAGTCACATCCTTGGCTTCGGTGCATCTACTACTCCACTGACTTTCGATTTCGAGGCATGGAGACCCTGAGCACTAATAGTATGCCCTAGGTATTCAAGGACGGCAACATAAATGCACATTTATATTTCTTCAATATAATTCCTGCATTTTGTAGTTGTTCCAGTACTTGGGATATCTTTTGAAGGAGTTCCGCTCTAGTTGAGCCAGTAATCAAAATATCGTCAATGTACACACAAACTTTGGAGATACCCTGCAGGAGATTTGCCATAGGTCTTTGGAAAATAGACAGAGCTGACAAGATCCCGAAAGGGAGTCGTGTATAACGGAGCAGACCATGATGGGTGTTATTTGTAGAATACTGTTGGGACTCTACATCCAATTCAATTTGTTGGTAGGCATGGGAGAGGTCTAGCTTAGTGAATGATTTGCCACCCACTAGTTTCGCAAATTAATCCTCTATTCGGGGGATAGGATATTTATCCGATTTAGCTGCTTTGTTTATTGTAATCTTGTAGTCTCTGCAGATGCGGACAGTGCCATCATTCTTGAGAACTGGAACGATGGGAGCAGCCCAGTCTGAAAATTGTACTGGCTCAATAACTTTGAGGTCCTGCAGCCGATTCAACTCATCTTCTACTTTCTTGCATAGAGCATATGGTACTGATCTGGCATTGAAAAATCAGGGAGTTGCATCAGCCTCTTTGTAAATCTTAGCAGTGCTTCCCTTAAGCAGTCCTAATTCATCTTTAAATACATCAGTATTTTGATCCAATATGACTTCCAGTGTCACTACTTTGTTGACAAAGATGCTCTGCTAATCCAGCCTCAATGCCATCAACCAATTTCGTCCTAACAGTGACTGTCCAGACTCTCGAGTATCTATCAGTGGAAGGTTAACTTTGTGACTGTTGTGTTCCACACTTACTACAGCATGACCTTTCACTCCTATTTCCTCCCCTGTGTAAGGAATAACTTCACTCTTGCATTGAGTTGCAAAATTCCAGAATGATTCAATTTGCCGAATGTTTCTTCACTCACGAGCGACACTGATGCTCCTGTATCCAGCTCCATCTCCAACCCTTCACCATTAATTTGAACTGGAACCATTAATGGCTTACTAGAACCATTAGACACTTGATAATGCGTGTACTCTTCGTATTTCTCATTTTGCTCCTTGTCTTGTTCCTCCATTACCACATCAGTTTCCTCATGTCTAACACTTTTGTTTAGCCTTCTTTCTCCCTTTTTCCTGCAAACTGATGTCAGATGGCCTTTCTTCTTGTAATAGTTACATATATATTCTTTGTACCAGTACTGGGAGTGTGAGTGTCTCCCACCACAGTGGAAACACAAGTTATTACGAGGAGCACCCTCTCTGCTCTACCTTCGTGGTTGCGGGGGGTTTTGTCACCCCACACTCGATGGATGGCGTCTTTGCCATCTACCTCCTTCAATGTTGCAAGTCGCATACTCTGATCCAGGCGGTCTGAATTCTTTTGAGCAGTTTCTGCTGCCAGAGCTAAATCGTAAGCTTTGGAATATGTTAGATCTGCCTCTTGCAGAAGGCGCTGTTGTGTCTTTTTATTCCTGATCCCACAAACAATTGCGATCACAAAGCATTTCATCCGGAACAGCTCCATAATTACAATGTTTCGTAAGCTTCCTCAATGCTCCGAAACTACTCACTGACTCGCCCTCCTTTTGGCATCTGGTATTAAATTCAAAGCAACTCACTATAATGGAAGGTTTGTGGTTGAAATGAAGTGATGCAAGGGTCACGATTTCATCAAAATTTCAATTCTTTCAGTGTTCTTGGCAAAGCCAGAGTTTTAATTAGCCTGTAGGTGCTAGCTCCTACTCCATTGAGGAGGATTGCACTTTTTTTTTCCGTCTCCATCAATGATATTCGCAATAAAGTAATTTTCCACTCGTTCGACATAATTGACCAACTCTTTTTGCTCACTGTTAAAGCTCGTGATACTGCCGTGTATTCCTCCTTCTGCCATAGTATCCTCGTCACCAATTTGTAGTATTTGCACGCAATAGTTAGTTAAACTAGATCCCCCATTCACAGTTACTCAACTCAAGTTCATATTTTTCAAGAATGATCAATCTGACAAAAGGTGAGTGTGCAAAAGATTGCATCATCTTGGTTTGAGGTAGGTGATAGAACTGTGGGCCAGAGGAATGTAATTACACTAGTAATAATGATAACAATGATAGTACAAGAAGATAACAACCACTCACTCACCACTAAATAACTCAGTTTCTATTTCACCTGTACTACACAAGCCCATTACCCTCGTAGTCTTAGCAACCAGCCAAACTTGTCACTTTCCAGGTTTTCTACAGCTACCTTACTTTTGGGTAGCTACTCAACTCAACAGGGTTAGAGCAGCTGCTAAAATATCAGCTGTGGGTGCTGGTAGCCCCTACAACCAACTCTGGCAGTGCCTTACCAATCCTCTAGTACTAACTACTGCAGTAAAAATATCTAGTGTGGAATAAACCACTTATTACACTCCTCAGAGTGATATGGCTAGACATTTCACTGTCATGCTTTATTTTCATTGACTCTGGCTCTTGAAAATAAATCAGTCTGCTCTTGAAATATTTCTCCATATCACACTCTGATTATAAGTTATAAGCTCAAACATTGATAGTCAAGCATAGACAGTACATAAACTAGAAACATAAAATAGAAAATGATAGAATTTGTGCTTTTTTTGATGTGTTCAAAAGTGGCTGCATATAACAATGTACACCACCCATTTATCCGGATATTATTATGTTCCCTGCCAATACCCCACCATTCATGCGAGCAGGAACAATCGCACAGTAGCAGCAAAAGTATACTTAGCGAAGTTGTGGTGTCTTTAGCTTCAGGTTGTCTCATAGCCTTTTACAACTACACCTCATACAGTAGTCCTCATCTGAGCTCCCATGGCAAGGTGCCCAAGGCTGCCTCTCCTCCTGTTGCCATTCTCCAGGCTCTGTGCATCTGAGCTCGAACAAATAGATCCAGCAGGTCGATTTCTGAGGAGCGAAGACTTCCCAAGCTGCACAGCTCTAAGGCCTTCACCGCAGGCTATCTCCAAGAAACTGCCCTCTCTTTTGACTCTCTTGTTATTGTTGCATTGATGTTTGTTTACTCTTGATATAGGATATATATAAGACTGCTCTTTTTAGAACCAATACACACAAACCGGAAAAAAGTGCTTGCGTACCAATAGCACAAGACATGGGGGTAGGATTTTTTTAATAAGAATTGCGAGTGGAATAGAAGTTACAAAATTTTTGTGTCTGTTTTTCTTGGAATCTAATAATGAGAACAACAATTTTTTTAAACACGGATAGACCTTAAAAAAAAAGAAAAAAAAAAAGAACTGCACCACAACTATAATTTTCAATATCTTATTAAAAGAAAAATGCAGATAAATAATTAAGTAATATTAAAGTAAAAGAACTCGTTTTGAAGTAGTGTATCGGCTCGGCTAGTAGTGCACCAAATTACTGAGCTCCAACTTGCCACACTGCTTCAAAAAAGTAGCTGCAAAGTTTTATAACTGTGCCTCGGTATTTCCTCGAGATTCGCTCCAAAATTAGTGAGCAGCGCCTGCATAGCAACCATCAACAAAAAATTGCGTGGCGAAGTGTGGCCACCCTTAAATTTATCTATTAATTGTGCTCAAGTACATTTGTACATGAATTTTCACCTGATAAGTCATCCTTCACTCACTAATACAATTGTATATAAACATAAAGATTGTGAACTCTTAGACTAATATGTATATTTCTGTGATGATAAAGTAAGTCATAACTATAACACTGACATTTAGACTGAGGATCAATATGCTAGATCATAGAAATATACAATGTAATAGAAGTATAAGGCATATGTATATATTATATGTTAGGTGAGCACAAGTTCATACAAGCATATCAACACTTCATCAATTCCAAGGACGTGCTAGAGCTACTTTGTCTCAAGTTTATGTTTCTTGGCCCACCACGACTCGGCAAGAGTACAACTCTGCGTCGTGTTATAAAAGAGATCATCAACCTCAAGCTAGCTGGAGAAGAAGACAAGGTTCACAGCAGCACGGGGACTGTGAAGTGCTGCTCTAACTTGATAGTCAGAGATGACACAGAGTGGTCAGCTGTGCACAATCTCATTGATGAAGCTTGTGTACTATTCCACAGTCTAAAAAATTCACTCGATTCAAAAAGCATTACTTTAACTACAGCTAATTCTAGCACTGCAGAAAGTGCCACTGTAGCTGAGGTCAGTCAAGCTAGCAGTACAGAACAGAATCGAGTTCATGAAGGTGCATCACAGTCGGGACTGCTGCATGAATTGAGAAAATCTATGGCAAGGAGTGAAAGGTCAGCATCTGGATCAGAGAAGATCACTTTGTCGGCACAAGAAAGATCGGTGCATAGTCAGAAAGTATCTTCTGACTATTCTGAAATTGCTGCTATATTCAAGAAAGTATCACAAAACCCCAAATTTGCTGAAGACTTAGAGCATTCTTTCAAAGCTCTATTGAGAATGGAAGACACAGGAGGTCAGCCTGAGCTGATGGACATGCTACCAGCACTCACCATAGGACCTGGCTTGTACTTGCTTTTCTTCAGCTATGAATTCAAACTGGATGAAGAATACCAAGTGTTTTATCAGAGAGCCTCAGGCGAGCAGACTGTACCAGAACAGTCTTCTTTCACTCTGCAGGAGTTTCTTCTGTGTACTTTGTCTAGCATATCTTGCTCTAATGCGACCAAAATTCAGCCGGTGGAGGATAAAGAAGATAACTCTGGCATGAGCAATATAACTGAATCCTCGAAGTCTGTCGTTTTTATAGTTGGTACCCACAAAGACAAAGTCTCAGATGAATACATTGCTACAGTAGACAAGAAGCTTCTGGAGGTCATTGAAAACACAGATTTTTATCGTAAGGGCATTGTTCAGTTCTGCTCTAATGATAAGCTTGTTGTTTCTTTGGATAACATGGGAGGTGGAATAGAAGAAGTCCAGGAGTTGCATCAGCTACTGGAGAAAGCCATGGAGAAGCATTTCAAGAAGTTGAAAATCCCTGCCGTATGGCTTCTTTTCAGTCTCTGTCTTCGCATGAGAGATGTCAGAACAGCCAGCATTCAAACTTGCTTGGAATTGTCTAAGGCCTTCAGTATGACAAAGTATGAAACTGAAGTAGCTCTGTGGTTTCTTCATCACCATGCTGGTGTTCTGATGTACTTCCCCAGTGTCCCTGGTTTAGAAGACCTTGTCATCATTGACATTCAAGTTGTGTATGACAGTATTACAGGAGTAATCCTTCAAAGCATGAACTTCGGTGGTGTAGGCAGGGCTAAAGCAGAGAGATTTAGGAAAACTGGACAATTTGCCTTTAAAGACCTTCTTACTGCTACGTGTGACATTTCTACTGATCTGATATCACCATGTAAGCTTGTAGCTCTGCTAAAATATCTTCACATCTTATGTGAGATTCTGTCTGATGATCCTTCAAGTACAGAGCCTCAGCTAGTGGCAGAAGAAGACAGCGAGTACTTCATGCCTTGTGTACTTGAAAGTACTAGCTGCAAGGAGCTTGATCTTATTCACAAAGAAGCTTGCAGATCTTGTCTTGTGCTCCCACTGTCAGTGTATTTCACCTGTGGATTTACTCCTATTGGACTTTTTCCAGCTCTGATAGCTGGTCTCTTTTCCAACAAATCTTTCACTCTCATTAGAGAAGGAATCAAGAAAAACATGGTGCAGTTTTTATTTGAAGCTGAACTAGATGTCACATTCTTATGTCGACCTAAATATTACGAAATCATAGCTTCCTGCCAGCCCATTCTGAGAGATTCTCTTCATAAAAGCTGCACTGCTCTGAAAAGTGCTATCAAAAGCACTCTAAAGCTAGCTAGTTCCAGGATGAACTACAGCAGCTATAAGGACTATCAGTTTGGATTTGAATGTACCTTACATGAAGAAGGCGGTCATCTTGGGATAGTGGATCAAGCTAAGGCGATGCCCAGGAACATGATTTGCATAAATAATCCCAACAAGCCAATGTTAGTGCTTCTACAGAACAAACATCTTATATGGTATGGGAAGGTAAGAGTAGCTTGGTATATCAAACAGGTACTACTTTTTATTTTAACATCCTTTTATTAGGAATGCCAAGAAAGCAATGCTTCAGAAGGTTCACAAGGTAAGCTAAATTAATTGTTTTGCTATTGCTGTTATTACATCACACATGCGTATCTTCTTTTTATGATGCTTTTATTATTTTGTTAATAGAAGGATGTCATTTGAGTGTATTCATGAAACTGTACCCAGAGTTGATCTGCTCTGTGAAGCCTTGTGTTCTGACAGTAGCTGATGACTGTGTTAGTAGAGGTCTGATATCACAAGATGCTTATGAGCTAATTGTCGAGCGAACTGACTGGATCAAGAAAGACAAGGCTAGGTGTCTTTTGGACAATATACGTACGGCCATAACGTTCAGACCACTGGCTCTGGCAGACTTTGCCTCTGTGTTGTTGGAAGTTGAGGATTGTAAAGTTGTGGCCAAGAAGCTACGGCAGTATATGTGGTAAATAAAGAATTAGAATATAGTTGTATGTATACGCATATATTTTGTGACTGTAGTTTATGTTGTAATTAAGTTCAAGGTTGTGTAGTTATCTAGACCTTTCCTTTAATTCTTAATGGAGGCAGCTTATGTAATGTTTAACATACTCATTAAAAAAAATCATAAAGGATCACGAAATCTTAATGTAAAAATGTCTTCTTATAGTAGCTAGAACTTCAATTTTAAGTTGTTAAAATTTATTCATCTATATAATAATATGCTTGTGTGTCAGTAACGACGACGACCGACGACAGTGTGTGTATTCATGAATAATTCATGAGCTTTATACGGTTCGGTAAAGCGTCATCCTGTTAGGTTAAGTAAAGTGTCGTCACACTCAGTAAAATGTGCTGATTACTTCTAAAAAGCGGGTGCAATAGATGATGGAAGGCGACGTAAGTTTCCTAAAAGAAGGCGAAAGTACCGAAGAGAAGGTAAAAGGCGATTAATCGTAACTGATGGAAACGGCGAGGTGAGGCGGTATAGGTAGGGAAGAGAAGGCAAACAGGCAAGAGATTAATTATAACTAAAAAGCGGGTGGAATCGACGAGAAAAGGTGGGAATTAGTTTTCAAAAGAAAGGCTAAAGTAGAAATAGAAGACAAAAGTTTCTCAAAGTAGGACAAAAATTCAGAAGCAGGAGAGATAGACAAAGTAAAAGGGGGTTCCATGACTCAAGAAGAAGAGCTGAAGATAGGAGAGGTGGGGTAGAAGAAAAGCTCAGATGGTTCAGAAAAAAAGAGAGTAGGAGAGGGAAACTTATGTAACCTTAACCAATGATAGAGAATGATAACTGAGCAAGATAACTTGTGCTATTGCATTCTTACTTTGCAATAATCAAGTGCCACTATGTGGCAGGGTACTTGCTAGTAATAATATCAATAGCTATTAGCTTATCACTTGCCCTAAAAGTATGCACGAACTACTTGAATGGTTTCATACATTTTACATTATGTTCACTTGCAGATGTCTGGAGTTAGTATACTTAGCTTGCAAGATATAACCCTCTGGAGGCCTTTCAACTCACTGTCACGGCATCATTGCGGAGACCCTTACCAACTCTGCCACAAACCCAACCACTTTTACACTGTTCAATACACACTGGCTTTCACTCACATACTCATGATAGCTGATTAACATCATCTTCTCTCCTCTTTGTTTGATTTTTTATATCATTTGCATGAACTAAAGTCTATATCTTCTTTTTGTAACTGCTCATTCATTTTCACAATAATTTCAGTACTTGCACACTTATCTAACCCTGCAGTCTTATGAAAACTATAAAGTGGTGTTTCATGCAGTTTGCAGTGTGATCTAAACTTACCCAATCTAGCATGTGCGTATAGCGCGCGCTACAATGCATAGTCATTGTCTAGAGTTAGTTTTCTAGTGCATGCAATGCTCTCATGCACAGATTATTAATGAGGTAAAGTACGTTTCAAACCTCGGGTGACCTTTTCCGAGAAGGAGGAATATCATCTTGCTTGCTCCTCCTGTGAGGATTGTAGTTTAGCATCATGGCCATGGATTATTACACTGGTAATAAATTATTATTTGTCATTGCATGAATTAATTCTTGTTGCTGGCAGTGGTCTACACTTTCGCGACGAGTCACATATTCCTTGAAGATGGCTAACAATCTTTGGTTAGGGTACCAATTCATTTTTAGTCCTTTTGATTTACTATTCTATAAAATTCCAATTTGATTCTTTTGATCATGCAAACCATAACCACAGAGGTCACATTTCATTCTTGTCACCTGACCTAATTCATTTGACCACACCTCTCTGAGACCTCTTCATGATGAGAATGAAAACAACTAGAGAGAGTCAACCTCTATAAGGATCATCACAGTAGAGAGCAGTGGCAGTCTACAAGCAATTAAGTGGCTTATAGGTTTTAAAAAGAATGTACAAAAAGAAATACTGACATAATTAATTACTAAACATTTGTTGTGTGGGTGGCACATCATAGTACACCTTGAGAAAAGTTATCAGTGGCTAATCATTGTAATAAAAAATCCACTAGTAAGCTTGTGATGGAAGCTAGACAAACAAATTTCAAACAGACATTTTAACAATTAATAAATCAGCTAAATCTGTTGAATACCCTGTGAACTACTGCAAACTACCTGGTAGTCTAATGTGTCCACAACATGTACACTGAATTGTGTCTAATTGTATATCTTAATCCCAACTCAGACAAACGTATTATCTTACTGACAAAGGGAAATAGTATCTACACAAGGAATGAATGAACTCTATAAAAGTTTCCTTGACCAATAGCTTGTTCCACATTCAACATTCAGTCAACATGACAGTTAAGTTTCTTCTGAACAAAAGCTTGATATGTCCTTTTCAAAATTGAAAATCATTTGAGCATTGGCCACCTAACTTTATCATTAAAATTTTTTTTTGGTAAAGCTGAGAAGATATTTCATGCATGAACGGTTGAACACGATAAGTCTAACGCCATACCTTACTTCTTAGAATTAGTTTTAAGGATTCCCATCATCTATCTTCGCCCTCTCGCCCTCGTGAGACGTGTGTGATCGAGTGTACATACATACGTGCACCAATACCAAGTTAGCTGAAAATTTTTATCATTCGTTTCAGTGGTTTGTTGGAAATCCCCATGACACCATAGCTCACATGGGCTGGACTAAATTTGTAAGTGACAATGAAGGCAAAGATTTGGTGTGCATGTGCTCGAGCCTTATGGACATTAATAAAACAAAAAAATAATAAAGAAACTTGTAAATTGCATGTTCTTGAATTCACATATCTAGCAGACATCATTCTATTTACAATGTCGCCTTCTCTGGAATCAGCGATTGACTATTCACTGACCAAATTTCTGCATTCATTTCTATTTCCATGCATTTCTTATAATAATAAATAACAATGGCTATCCCTGCTTACTTATTTTACTTCTGTCATCAAACTGTAAATCATTAGCAAGTTCCTGAAAACCGCTAGCTAATATCATTTTCATCGATTGATGCAAAGTTAAACCAAGTGCATGTTCTTCCAATTTTAGTGGAAGGGCAATAAAATTTATGACGATTGCTAAAAAATACTTCGAAATATGGCATTCACACATCAAAATGGATGAAAATAGCTCCAGAAGCATGCAAAACTTTTTTCATGCTTTGAACTGTTTTTATTGTTTTTGAATTACAGGTAGCTACTGGAATGATCCATCCAAGTTGGTGCTACCAGCACTACAAGCCCTACCTTAGTTCCTTACATAGCCACTACGCCTCATCAAGTTACCGGACTTCCTGTCGATGAGGATGAGTTCCGAGATGAACTAGCAAAAGCGCTGTCAATCCGCTACAATTTCTGAGAAGAACTAGGGCAGGCTCACTAACTTAGCTAAAGTCGTGCTCCCACTCTCTATTTCTCTCCCTTAACTTAACGAAAGTAACCCACACACTTTGCATCCCGGTGTCCAGAGAGTTGCAAAATATGATTATGTACTCTTTTAAAGAAATGCAATTTCAAGACAATTGGATAGACCCATTTATTTAATTTTTAATTGGCTAATCATGCTCCTTATCCAAGCATGTAATCTATAAATTAATGAAGTATTATTTTGGTTTTACAGCACTATAGTTTCTTCTGCTAGATAGATGATGATATAACACCTTCAGGTATAACACATAAGCATAATTATGTAAATATACCAGGAATTTAGACAGTGCTATTGTTTTCATTTCATTGATCCATGATGTTATATTCATTTGGCACAAGATAATACAGTATTACTTATAGTAAGATATTTCATGGTGAAGGTGGACACATAATGATGCCTTGTTATCCTAAAAGTATAGGACATGCCCAAGTGCTCTACACATACTCTCTGACTCCAAGGTGGGTTAATGATACCAGGAAATGATGTTCACTGCTATATGCTGCCCATTCATCTGCAAAGTCACCAAAACAATGTATTCTAAATGATGTAGAATTATGAAAGTGGTTAATACATGTACATGTGAGTAATACAGCTGATGCAGGTTCTCTTATACTACAACTAACAGCTGCATTTTTTTAATACTTTTTGTGTCATGTAGTGCTGCATTTAGTTCAAACACAAACATACACACACACACACACACACACAAAAAAAAAAAGAGAGAGAGAGAGACCACCAATATTAATCAACAATAAATTCCACTTATCTCTTTCTATCCACCATCACTACCCACAAGTGGTATCATACAAATACCTATAGCTACATTCCAACAAAAAGTAATCAAGTCCTTTTCTTACATGTGTCAATTGAGAGTATTTTTTGCTTACTCACAAATAACTTACAGAAATTTTCATAAAATTAGCACTGGGTAACTTGTAGTATTGTCCTTGTTAAAACAAATGAGTAATTGCATGTGGTGTTCGGATACTGTAGTGAAATTTACACAAAGTGTAGCCTCTTTTAGTTAACATCTCTAAGATGAAATCATCCATGTATCCGTGTACCCACCTCAGTCTAAGATGTGTACACTGATGACATGAAGATGAGAAGTGCACCAACAGATCATAGCCAACAACAACAATAGCTGTCATAATGCAATGTTTACACACATTCACGTGTCTCCATACAATGAGTTCTTGAAATTATGAATAATACCAACACAATTTCATGTTTGTATTAACTATACTGTTTCCAGCATACACACAAACGCAGCACATCTTGCCTGCCTCGTGCCACATACATACACACACACACACAAAAAAAAATGCAAATGCAAATTCTCTTGCTGCCGCTAGGCGGTCACGCGCACCTGGCAGAGCCAGGATGCCTGTGCACTAAGCAGGCACTGTGAGCCATGCAAGCAAAGCTCCTGGAGCCGGGCTAGGAACTCGCAGGAGAACAGGCCTTTCCTCACAGCAAGTGGTGTGGGCACCCGAAGTCCCACCTGGACCATTGCTGTTCATGAGAAAAGGCCTTGAATTTGCACCCCAGCAAATGCCAGGTACCCAATCACAGCTGGGTGGACTGGTGGGGCTGGTAGGATGCAGATGGAAAAACAGATGGAAAAAATGCCAGAGTTGGGCTTGAACTCGGGGACCTGAGGCCCTGAGCCCAGCTGACACAACCACTACACCACACAGCCACACACACACACACACACACACACACACACACACACAATGGCAGCATTACACACTGCTTTGGTTGTTATGGTGCATCACTGCTACTTCTCTACTGCAGATGGACAAACTATTTGAGCCCCCTTTCCAACTTCGAATAGTTGGTTTTTGAATTGTTCTCAATACTATAAAAAGTTTCGTGTACTTCTTTATTCCCCTATTCAAGTACAAAAATACCAATACAAATAGCTATACTGAATATTTTTTCACAATTGAAATCAAGTAAATCTACAAGCTTAGAATGACCCCACAAAAAACCCATCAATGAACAACAAAATAAAAACACAAGAGAGACAGACTGCTTGAGGCAATAGTCCCTCAACAAGAATAGCTGATGACTGCCAACCAAGGCAATCATGAACACACAACAAACATCATCACATAGGTCACATAACCACAACTACATCTTGGTTGATCTCACCCATGTAATTTCAGATGAGGGACCACACAAACAACACTCATGTATGTACATGTGTCCAGAATCCTGCAATACACACACACAAACATACACTCACACACATGTTTACTTGGAAACTCTGGTGTGTACAGGTGCTTCAGTGGAGTAGTCACTGCACTATCACACCTGCCACTTCACACTCCTACATTGAAAGTGTATGTCTCAAGTAAAACTAGCTCAACATAATTCAAGATTCTCGGATTTGTGTTTTCGTGCTTGTAATTCTAACACATGTAGACATAATTTTTTAGAGAAACAGGCTAGTTTAGTACAGTAGAAGTTGTTAAAATTTACACCTTCCATATTATATTATATTTATATTAACTACCACAAAACTTTATGAAAAATTGGGGCAAATGTCTCCATGCAAGTCAAACTAATATCTGGGATATGTGTGTGTGTGTGAGTGTGTGTGTGAGTGTGTGTGTGTGTGTGAGTGTGTGTGTGTGTGTGTGTGTGCATATGTGGATGATGGGGGGAGGGGAGCAAAGGGAAGCAAAGTACTTCCCTGTCTAACTCAAGTGCAGTGGAGCCTCCCTATTCCAAATAATCTTCCACGCCCCTGGACAACAAAAAAGCCACAAAAGTTTATCAATTGATGAAATCACGAAGAAAGCATTTCGTCTGATAAGACCACATTCATCATTTCCTTAGCCCCAAAGATATTACTGCTCAGTGTCATAATTTAGCAGCACAATAGATAATACAGGCTAAGCATCTTGCCACAGTCTGCCTTACGCTGCTCATATGGAAATAAGTTTATTACAAATGACGCTGATTAAATTAGACTAAGATTTAGGTTAGCCATTGTGCATTGCTTTAAATTCACAGAACAGTTATCTAATGATGACTAATTGACATTTGAAAAAAAAAATCATATCTCAATGTATTCTATTTTTTTTCTTGTAAATATTGAGTACAATTAATTTTAGGATGTCTTTAATCCCTAAGGGATGGGGAAGGGCGGCAAACTAGATTTAAGGAGATGTACAAGCTCCCTGAAAAAACCCCTGGTTTTACACAAGATAGAAAATACCATATAACTGTGGTTAGGAAGAAAACCGATGGGTCCAGCTACTAGTACTACAGCTTCAACACAGAAGGCTGAAACATCATCCCTGAAGTTAGTACAGCTAGCAACTGTCTTAGAGAGAATCATTCCTGGCATCATGTGATAAAATGCAGAGCAGTGGTAGAATATGAGAATGAAGTTAAAAGTCATGCAAACACACACACACATGCACAAACATACAAAGCTCAACCGTGGTAATTATATATGGAAGCGAGTGAGACACTATCAGGGACAACACAAAAAATCAGGGATATATTACTGTATAATCATATATGCTTGGACGTATGTATGTAACTTTTGTACTTTGACTCTCACATTTTTTGAGTACACTCGTTACCTTGGTTAACAACGCGCTGTTTGTCATCACTGTTCGTACTTGAAAATTTATTGCCCAAGCTACCATGAGACTACAATGTTAATCTTGTGTTAGTATATCCAGAGAACACGTGCATGTGAGAGTGTTGTGTGTTACATGTGCTGACTAGCTAAGAACAAACAATAAATATATATTTGCTGCTTTATGTGTTAAGCTTCTTAGGTTCCTTCCTGTTTCTTTTGTTAGCAAGCAAGTCTTACATAGAGTTAGGATTTATACAGCGCAATAATTCCTTGGAAAAGCTTGCTTTTTTTAAGTCCCAAAAATTGCCGTGAGTGGTCTCGTACGCTAATTTAAAAAAGTCGGCCGTGTAAATTGTTCAAACAAATTGTGCATGATGATTTATAAAGATGAATTTTACCCTTTCAATTTATTTTTTTACTGAATCACAAGTATAGTGCCTTTTCCCCTAGGACTGTGTATATGAGTGGGTGTGTATGATTGTGTGCTTGCGTACTTGAGCTTTAAATAAGAACAAGAAACAAAACAAATCAAAAATGAAGCACCAAAGGTGGGAACCCTCAGTGCTATTAAACATTACCTAGCTATTATAATATAATCTCCTTCAAAAAGAACAAAGCAATCTGTCACAGTTTACATGCCCTTACACCACAGGCTGCCCAATGTGGGGGAGATTTCCTTTACCCTGATAACTGTGGCTTTTGTGGTAGGTAAACTCATCCTCAGCTGTCCCTTAGAGAATTAAAGAAACAAGTCCTGAATGTTTTTAGTTTACTCATCAACTCCAGGTTACTTGAGTTATACAATATTATTTACTTAGATTAAACATATCACACTTTTAGAGACATTTCTATTTTCTAACCCACATCACTTACCAAATTATTGTATTACTTTACATACAATAATTATTCAAAGTCGATACAAAAAGCTTATCTTAAGCTATATAATAGAAGCAATCATTTAATAATAATAAATAAATAAATAATAATAATAATAATTAGATATATTGTCTCTTTTTCACAGGCTTAATACATCTAATGAATAAAAGAAGACTGCTAGCTATTTTAATGAGGCATCAATATAGCTCAAGCAATGAAAACAGTACATGGAAATGCTGTCTTCATAAGAGAAGCTAAACTAGCCAGAAACACTCACTGTTATAATTTTTCAACGTGAACTTCACTTCATTCAACTCTGTCGGTTAACTTCACTGAGCATAAAGCAAACTACACTGCGGGCTGCAAGAAATTATTTGCTCAAGTGATTATGACGTGACGCTAGGGAGCTGAAAGCTTCACGTTTTATCAACAATTAGCCCCAAATTAAAAAAAAGTAGCACAATAAAAGATCCTAAATCTTCTTTCTGAAAAGTTCATACCTAAATCAACGGTTAATTGTCAGTAATCTCCAAAATCAGAGCATGACAGACAGACTGACAGGGCAACTACTACAACTCTCTCATGCATGCGTGCTTAGGGTTAACAAACATATAAGCAAACAAAAAAACAAAAAACACCAACATTGTCTGTCGAAAGAAATTAGCAAATTAACTGTCTACCAGTCCCAAATCCACATCGTGACTTATAAGACCTGCAACTACCTCTATGAGGTCATGAGACTTGCATTAGGTAATGGTCATCAATACTATACTGTATCATGCCAAGTTGCTTATGGCCTTAGTGGTCGTCATGGCTCCCATGACCTGTCCTACTCTTATTCTATGAACTACATGTGAAAAATGGCCATTTTTCTTCCCATCACTGCACATCTGAATACTGGAAGCCAATATATTTGGCCAACGGAAGAAAATTCTTGTTCCCTATTCTCACAACATCAGCTGAAAAATGCACAAATGCTTCAGTGACATTAGAAATTGGGGAAAGAACATACTCTTACTTCAGAAAAAGCACATGATGACTAAGCTATCAGGGTGTCATACTGGATTCTGTGCTGGGGGTGGGAAACACTGGTGTACTTAGCCACTCTCATTTTGGAAACCCATACTGCTTTGATGGACATGCCTATGTGAAAGTGTATACCTTATACTGACCTGTGCTTTGTCACATAATTCAAGCTTATAGCTATTGTAGCTACTTACTAAATTAAAATTCTAGGGGGAACTAAAGCTTGGAGGAGATGGGGGATTTCAGGGTGCCCCTACCACCTCGGCACAAAACCTGGTTATACAAGCTAATACGACACTGTGCTTCTGAAGCCGTGATATTAGCACTTATGTGCTTAGAGAACTGACAAATTTACTGACGTTGCCTTAGAGAACATAATAAAAACGAATAATCATTTAATAAACTGTTAAAACTATAATTAAGCAATTGGCAATCTGAAAAAGTCCTACAACAACAGCTCAATGAAGAATAAGCAGATAAGTAAAATGATATCACTAAAGTTTATCAGAATTACATGAACTAAAATGACAGAAATTCATACAGGATTTTCACTGGGGGGGAAAGATAAGAGAGATTTGTAAAGTCACAAAAACCGTTTAGCCACATGAAAATGGTGAAGTCATGATCATGAAAGCTTGGACAAACTACTACAAATTTCTACAATTTTTTCATAACTTATATTGAAATAAATTCAGAAGGGGTAAAAAAAAAAAAATTAGGGTGGAAATCCCAGAGCTCCTGTAACGCCAAATCGGGTCCTACCCAAAATCGGTCCCCCGGACTGAAATTGGCTGCTAAAAACTGTCCGGGACCACAATTGGCTGCCGAATTCAGTCTGGGCGGACTAAATATGGCTGCCAGATGTGGTCCGCTTTGCCAAATTTAGTCCCACCTAGCCCGGAGGAAAAAAATCAATTGTGTGATTAACTGGAGGTGGTGAGTTATATCAGTATAATTATAATGTTAAGACTGCTCTTTAGTACTCCTTGTTGATGAGTTTACATTTCAAATCCCCCATTCTCATATGATAAATACCTATAATAGTATATTCAATAAATTATAAGCTTCAAGACTTCATCATAGTGCACCTTGAACAATGCAGAAGCTACATTATCAAAATATTTTACGTTTCATAGCAATTTCCTCAACAAAATTTGTGAAATAATCTGTTATAGTCAAGATGTATCTGTTTCCTTGATGTGATGCAGGAGAGATGGGGCCAATGAAGTCAATACCAATGTGGTGCCATGGTGACACAACTGGTACTGGATGGAGCTCTGGAGTAGATTGGCTTAATTTGCCATAGCATAGATCACAATTACTAACCTGGATATATCACAATTAAAAAATAACAACATTCTTTGTCATCAGTTGACCACACTCACTTCTGTATGAGTTCATTTATTTGCTTACCAATTTATTAACGTCATTGACCATTCCCTGCCACATAAATCGCTCACTAACTCTTGATAAAGTCTTTTTCGTGCCTAAATGTCCAGAAGTGGGATCACTGTGGCATGATGCTAGAATTCAGATCTCTCATCCGAATCAGTAATGTAACGAACATAAGTTATGAAAGTCATTATGAAGTTTTCTCCTTTTTTAATCACAATATTTAATAGTAACATTTAACTCGAACAGTAACATTTTTAACTAAAGCTTTTTTTTAAATGTTTTGAACAGCCCTTGGTTAATCAGGTCTCAATAATTATAAACTTTAGATGATGTATTTTGTTGTGGAAGAACATTATAGCTACAAACATTCCTGTTAGAAACTCTGGAACCCAGTTATCTAAAAAGTTAGTACATCGCTATCTATTGCAAATTTATACAACTGTAAATATTCTTTGAAACTTGTAAATGCCTTCATGTATATCCAAACTGAAGCATCTCCCTTTTAATTCCGGTATAATCTAAGTCATCATCCAATAATGCTATTAGTGTGGTTTGGTTGAAAGATTCCAGTACTAAAAAGTATCTTAAATGCTTAGTTTTAGTTTTTTCCCTTGAAGATTTAGCTAATTTTTCTTCAATATTTTGAGTAGTTTTAGTTATACTATCAAGCCCTTTATAATTCACATTTTTATTTAATTCGAGCGCACCCGGGCGGACCAAAATTAGCAGGGCGGACCTATTTTGGCTGCCAATTTCAGTCCGGCCGGACCGTATTTGGCGGGGGACCAAATTTCGCGTGACACTCCCATAACCTGCATGAAACCATGGGCCTAAAACAAAGTAGAAAATATAATTATGTATGTTGAATTGTATGCAATGATTATCTCCCCTTCATTGTCCAGGAGCACGCTAAAGGATGTTAGGGTGGCCATGGGAAAAGCTACATATGAGTGAGGATAATTTTGGTGCAGCATGTTTTAGAATAATTACACCTGCCACTTCACACTATAGTTTTAGAATAATTCAGTAACTAGAAACCATTTGAACATGCACCCACACTTTCTCACAAAGAAATGAAAAATTTCAAGAGTACTATGGAATTAATTAAAAGCCCCTAATAAAAAAAGATTTTAGGAAACGCTGTAACATTACATGAAAAAAAAAAATCATGGCAACACACTTTTTGTAACACAATATATACATATACATTGTTAGCATAACTCAAAATTTCCAGTGTTGTTTTGGTTTAGAGATTCCACATTTTCTTAGTTTTTTAATTATTCATACTAAAATAATATCTTGAATGCTTAGCTACCAGCATAGGGTTCTTGTTAATAATTTCATTTAGATAGGCCATAAGGTCCAGTTGATCATGTTTTTCACTGAATTTAATTAGAGTAAGAATACCTTATGAGATACATGTAATGCAGCGGTCTTCCTGAATATTATATTAGAAGTGTCCATCTCTGCCATTGTAGTAATGTTATGAAATCATTCTGGTAATGTAGTAGCAAGTATAATATGCTACTAAACTCACCACAGGGATAAAATAGGCAGACTGAAGCACTTTAATGCAACAGATTAAACCTCACTACAGAAACACTAAGGATAAGTACCAAAACTAGCAACCAAGCACCATCACAAATAATTTAACTCACCACACCACCCACACCACCCACACCACTGCCAAACTTCCAGGCACAGGCAACTACATAAGAATTAAGAGATAAAACTAGGCAGAGTCAAAAGTATTTATACTTACCACACGTCAACTAGACAATCACAAACTGGTAAAGAGAAACTAGACACAGTCAGAAGCACTCACAAAAGCAGTCAGAAACACTCATAGAAAGCAGAGCTGCAGTCAGAAGGGTCATGTGACTATACCAAGCAGGTGCATGTTCTTACAAGCAGTGCAAATTGGTTCTTGCAAGCAGATAAATGCTCTTACAAGCAAGGTCTAACCACAAATGATAATTGCTATGTAAATAGCCGAATACAAAGTGCTATATATTTTTTTCCAGTCAAAAAATTTTAGAGGATTTTGGATATTAATCTGTGATAAATTCTGCTTCTTTTGACACCAAAATTGTCTCTCTACCAATTTTTTCTGGGTATGACCCATATTGGAGCTATATCTACCACACTAGAGGTTAGTTGTTGAAATACACAGCAAAGTCTACATTGGTGATATCTGGAAGGGTAGAGAAAAGATAGCTAAGCATGTGTCTTTTTGTGACCACCCAAAGTTAACTAATAAAAGGTGTACAATGAGAGAAGACATTAAGCCAAACAAGACAAGGCATGCTATCTCTGCCCCAATAGCTCAAGAGAAGGCATTACAGCTTTTTCATGCAATTTATCCTGAATGTGAGGCTAGCTCTGGTTGGCTTCAGTAATTTAATTAATGTCTTGGCCTAAGGGCACCCTCAAATCATTATCAGCAGAGTCTTCAAATGTAGAATGCTTTCATTCTTTTCTTTTAAAAGAAGTGGAAGATGTTGGTTACACTTTGAACCACCTTTTTAATGCTGATGAGACTGGATGGTGATGGAGGTTAATGCCTTACAGGTTGCTTATTCATCGTGAGGAGAAAATAACAAAAAAAAATATAAAAATCAAAATCAAAAGAAAGGACCACTTTGCTTGGATGTGCCAATGCAATTGGGACTTGCAAGCTACCTTAAACGTACCCACAACAGTGCTGCACCAGATGCTTTAGTCGTACTGACAGGAGTACACTTCCAGTTCATTACTTTTCCCAATCTAATGCCTGGATGAATGCCAACATTTTTAAAACATGGTTTCTTGACTAGTGGTGTGCTTGAGCACAAATGGCGAGTGAGCTATTAACTTTAAAGTGACGACTAACTCAAAGCTGCGTCCCTCGGCATAATTTATAGTAGTTAAAATTGAAATGTTCTAACTTGACTTCAAAGAGAAAATATTGCTGTTGGGTCCGCTATGCTTTAACAGAAGTTCAGGCGCTTAGTTCGTTACTTTGTTAATTTATAAGCAAGCAACAGCATGCTAGCTAAGTGAACTGAAACTCGAGTGCTGTCTGTCATCTCAAACTTTTCAAACTATAACTATCTAACACACATGTAGACACCAGTATGTTTTTCTCAGTTTTGACTCTGAAGTTGTTGTATCACTCATACAAGCAATGGGCTTGCTAGGTGCGAGTTTATAATGTATTTGACATGTATAAACAACATCTGGTTAAATGCCATTCCTCCTGCACACCTGATATTGATTGTCTGTCTGTTTGCTCAGCTTTCCTGGTTTTAAGTAAAGAATGGTGTATAGTCAAGACACTGAACAAAGGTATTTACTGAAGAAATTGTCATTTAAGCTTTAATTTTACATTTCATTAAAAAATGCTCTTACCAGGTCTAGCTATCTTTGAAGCCTGGGGATGCATGACTCTGAGAATTTGATCACACAAGCCATCGCTTTTGGGATGAAGAATGTCCAACTATTGTAGTTTGTCAGGTGAAGGTTCTAGCTATAGCTAGGTATATTCTGAATATGTTGAGCATCTGAATTAACCATAGAGCTAGCTACATTAAATTGATAGCTGGGATTGCTACTGGAAGAACATGAACTAACTTGTGGACGTTGAAAGAGTTGGCAGCCCGCTACTCAAGATATTTTCAGCAAAATTTGTATCGCAAAAAAAAAAAAAAAAAAAAAACTAGAACAAAAAAACAACAACAATCGAACGGCGGGAGGGTTTAACTGAGGGGCGTGGCTAACAACCGCTTTGGTTATCTCTTGTGGGCGTAACTCACACTGGCGAATTTGTTTGGTGTGGTGGTGATTCGCATGGCTAGCCATCATAATTCTGTACTCAGCAGCTCTAACGGCAGAGTCAACAAGTCATTGGTAAGTGGAGGTAGTCAGCTAGTTTTGAATCTCAGCGTGAAGTGCATTTGTGCCTCGTGACTCTATACAGATACAGTACATCTTAGTGATATGCAGACATAACTATATATTGCTGTATATCCCAACTGATATTTTAGTTTATGGAACATGTAATACATTAGTGGAGGAGGCAGACATGGCTAACAGGGAAAGTCTGGTGACATGCCGTACTATATTGATTTTAGAGGAGTGTAGATTTAGTCAATGCCAAACCTCCCTTAAAACCCTTTCCATGCCGATTTTCTTCAACACTTCGGGCGTCTTTTTGAATTCGAATTTGATTTTTGAATTTCTAGCGCAAAGCAACTGCAAAAATCCACAAACAAACAGCCTGGCATTAGGTAGCAACATAATAAGCTTCTAAACGTCTCAAAATTAACTGAAACCAGTCCATCTTATAGCAGGTTTTGAGGAGACTTCAGAAACTAGCCCAGTCAATTGCTCTCGGTGTCTGGTAGGATAAACTTTATCTATATTCTTCCAAAATGCTGAGGGACTCTCTATAGGCTTCATACTTTCTATTCTGAGTGTTTGAAGTCCGTAGCAACAAAAATATTGGGCACTCGGCGTCCTGAAAATTCTTGGTCAAAAAAATTTCTCGATCTCCGTCTTCAAACAATTAAAAAAAACAACTTAACCTGCCCGTACGTGTTACCACTCAGTGAATCGAAGATGAGACTCAGATGGATTATAGCAATCTTTTCAAGTTCCTGTAGCTTTTTCTTCCAGACTACTGGGCTATAACAAGTTGAAAGAGTTGCAATTCTTGTCTCTAAACAACAAGGACTCGCAAAGTATGTGAATAACTTGCTACTACATCTCCACAGCCAATGCAGTAGACACATACCTATCTTGCCATGCTTGCTAATAGAACTTCTCCTAAACCTAGGTGAAGGTAGTCTCACGTAGCCAGACCCTTTACCTAACCGCTAAATGAGAAAGGGTCTGAGGACAATCATGCACCTTGGCTGTTTTAGAGCCAAGATTTTGGGATGTTGTTAATTAACATTTTTTTTGTCGACTCCTAGGCAGCTCTCGGTGAAATGAGTGGGCACCTTACCTCAAGTGCACATAACAGAGCCCGGCGTTCGTGAACTATCAAAGTGTTGGTGATTGCTGCACCTACACATAATACTCTCTGTTTTACTCAGGTCAGTGTGTCCTACGAACTGTGGGCGCCGTAAAAGTAATTAGACAACCACTACCACATTACTCTAGAACAGCCAAGGTGCATGATTGTCCCCAGACCCTTTCTCCGTGTAGTGGTTAGGTATAGTATTTGGCTAAGCCGGACTATGCTGAAGGGTGGTGGACACATTCAGGGATTTTAACTTATGAGGGTCATTTGTGATAATTGACCACCTAAAGGGTCTGACAATGTAAGACAAACAAATACTTTTAATTTTTCCAATGCACGCCAAAAAAGTGCTCAAAAAATTCCTACAATTGCAGTAGCTGAACAACGTCACCACCACATTCGGGTCTGAAACGTAAACTTTATTTAAAGTAATAAAACTTCACACTGTGTTCCCAATTGTTGGAATTTGATAATTGGAGCACATTTCGGGGTGTGGCTCAATAAGTCAATGTATTGTGTGTTCCCAAACCCTTGTCTTCTCCATGTAGTGGTTGGTAAAGGGTCTGGCTATGTGAGGTTACTGATACATATGGTAGCCTGCAAGGATAACAACTATAATACTTGTGTTATTATTTTTGATTATTTTTTTCTGATAGATACTAACAGAGTGAGTCTAGAAATATGGCCGACTCCTCACACAATACAATTATGAAGGTGAGTGCAGATTACACATATTATATAAAATATAGGGAGATATAATAGCACTGAAAACTGTGGTATTCGGGATTAGACACACGAGTGGAGTGAGAAAATTTCACGAGGCGTAGCCAAGTGAAATTTCTCGCCGCATAAGTGCTATTTATCCGAATACCACAGTTTTCATGCTATCGTATGTTAATACTATAGCCAAAGATAACAGTTCATTTCTGCAGCTAAGAAAACCATAATCTTGTATTATATTTCCATCAAAGAAATTTTTTCATTCCCGTTCTGCTATTATTCATACTTTCCTTACCGTTGCTAAATAGCATTTCCCTGGAATTTCACTGCAACATTGCCTAGCGAGTTAAACTGTGGCAAGGTCGCAAAGAGATCATTGTGACCAATCAGATCATTATTGCAGTTTTCCAATGCAGTGGTATTTCAAAATAATACCACACTTTTTTGTATTGAAAAATGACTCAGCTATGGTATTAAGGTATAATCTATAATGTAAAATATAATAATGGTATATGCATATACAGGCTTCTCTTAGAGGCCACACTAATAATATACTAATTGAATTGGGTCGAGTCTATACATAATAATAGCAAATATTCAAGTTTAATTAAACTATTACTGAAATGGAAAATCAATTGCATTTCAAACTAAAACAAGCTATAATGATAAACAATTATGAACATGATTAAGACTGAACTTCACTAAAGCAACACTGCATGGATATAACTTGAGTGACACACTTGAATTAGACCACCGACTTGACTTAACCGATGGCTAAATAAACTGACGAAAGCTACCTTTGACTGGGTTGTAAATTCCAGCCGTTTGACTCGCCTTCAGAATTAGTCCAAGTGTATACAATTTACGAATAAATATTATTAATAGTAAATTACATGAACAACATCAAAGGCAGTCGGTGAGCACAAAACGAACTAGTAGAGGTAGTAACCTTCCAAAATGAGAGATGATACCAAAATAATAGAGAGAGAAAAGTCCAAATCACAAAGTTTAGAGAGAGAACCAACAACCGAACAAGGAAGAGAAAGTAATCAGTATAAGAGAGTAATTCTAACAGTAATTAGTTTGAGAGAAAGAAATACGAATACTAGTGAGTGAATGAAGGCGTGAACTAGTTCAAATGTAAATTAGTATTTATAATCATAAGTTAGTTTTCATGCAGTGGCTTCAACAATACTATCAAGCTACCACTTCTTTGACCAGACAGGTCACTGCTATAATTCATCCCAGCCACACAAAGCCAAGACTAACTATCGTCATGACGATAACTTATGCATGGTCAACAGTATTGTATTCATGGGAAATCTACATTTTTGCTCCATTGGTGTGTGTGTGTGTGATCCAATGTGGTCATCAGTTCTTGACTGAAAACTTTGTAACACTCACAACATTTTGTTATATATTGAGTTACTTCCAAGTCAACCTTTTACCAGATTGCTACATAAGTCCAATGTCAATCTACCATGGCACTGAAATGATGGCAATGCAATAAATTAAAGTATAATAGACATAATTGAAATTTTCATAAGCCAGATATACATTGATAAGTTTGACTCTAATGTATGTTGTACTAGAACATGCATATTGCATGCATTACATTTAATTCATTGTATCCGTGTATGTGTGGACTTTAGGAGGACTTAATGCATCCACTCACAAAAGTACACCGGGAACTCTTGCCTATTCATCAGATAGGTAATCCAACTCATTGTATTGTACATCATGGCAAGCCAGCAATATTCTGCACAAAGCATATGATATGTGATACATTTATTATCTTATCTGCTGACCTTCGCCGATCGTCGACTTATCATACTTTGCCATATCAAGGAATGTCACTGGCAACCTACAAGTCAAAGTTAGTAACAATAGGAGGATGTGACCCCTTTACCAAGGAACCCACTAACTTGGTATTCAGCAGTGATACAGGTCTTGAATGGCAGCCATTACTACCTCGTATGATAACTAAACGATACCGAGCATCAGCAATTAGTTCCACATCTCCTGACGTGATAGTTGTGGCTGGTGGGATTGGTTTAGGTGACATAGTATTAGATGAAGTGGAGGTGCTTGTTCAAGATGAATGGTGTTCTGCTATTCCACTACCAGAACCCTGCCATGGCATGTCTTCAACACTACACCAAAATGAGGTGGTCTTTACAGATGGACATCATATCTATAGCTGCAACATTGCCTCACTCATCTCTTCTTGTAGTGAGTCTATAGACATCCCACAATGGAGGGACTTTAGTACCTCTGGTTCTTACACCACTATTTTCTCCTATTCCTCACGTTTAATTAGTATTGATAGCAGAGGTCACTTATCAGGCTACTGCACTATGAGCCAGTCCTGGGTTGGACTTGCTGGGAAACAGCCGTTATTATTGGAGGTATATAATACAAGAGCAGCTGTACTTCCCACTGGAGATGTTCTCTTGGCTAGTGAGGATGGAGTGTACAAACTAAAGGTGTCAGGTGAATGTATATATTTCACAGTATAATTATTTTAACATAATATAATATGGAACTGCAGCTTAAAAAATTGCATTCTGCACTAGTCATAAAATTAACGATATTTTAACTATTTTAAATGGCTATCATCAGAGTATGAATGGTGACTTTTAAAAGAAATGGGCTAGCATGGGCCAGCAATAAAATATGAACACCTGTAACAAGCTTCTTAGTGCATTCTTAGTTTTGCTAATAAGCCATCTTTACACACTGATGATGGCCATTGTGAAGTAGTTGAAACATGAATTTTATATAGCAATATAACACAGAATGCAATATGGGAAAGAGTCACAAAATAATATGAACTAGTGATGTGCTTCAGCACATATTATGGCGAGCGAGCTTGTCTGACTGATATTGGAATGCTAGCTGCTAATAAATATTTTTGTTTAGGTTATTGCTATTCTTTAGCTACACACAGCACTTTTATACATACTTGTTCACTGGATATACCAGCTCAAGACTTGCATTTCTCTCCGTGACTTGACTATTGGACAAAGGATTTTCAAGGAGTAAGCAATCAAATTTCCAAGGATGATACAGGTAAGGATCGATAAACTAACAGTTTTAGTTTAAGCTAGAAGCCTTTCCAAAGTACACTCCGTTCAAAATGCTCTATTGTACCAGGGCTCTAGTAGATATAGCATTACGTTGTATTCTCTTAGTGACTTGACCATTGGACTTTGGATTTTCAAGTAAGAACAAATCTGTTATGTGTAGAGCTCTGTCGAATAGCGCATTAGTGAAGTTAACTTACCACACTGCTAAAAATAAAAAAAATAAAAAAGAACTCTGCTAACTTTGGAAAACCTAACTGCGAAGGGGGGGGGGGGGGGGGGGGGGTGTTGGGCACGCATTGACTTCTTTGTACTTTGCCATGTACTGTATAATATAGATACATATTTGGCGAGGGAGCAAAACGAGTAAGACACTCTCAGGGGTAACACAATTGAAAATCGGGGATGTTTGTTGTTTATACATGTATATATGTTTGGATGTATGTATGTCATTTTGTACTTTAACCCTCACGTATTTTTGCGTTAGCTGGGTGTTCAACCCTGTACCAAACTTCACTAAACAGAATCCTCTGGTTATCGATCAGTACCCGTATCATTCTAGAAATTGAATTGTTTACCACTTTGAATTCTTTTGCGAGTGTAGTTAACACTCAAAAACATACTTGAGTTCCATTTCTATTTAAGTTAGTCATGGTGACAAGTTCGTAGTTATTTGTCGTAGTTATAAATGGTATTTACTTCAAAATTCATTGTCCACGAGACTAACCACTTAGGTAAACCCTGTGTAAGTATGTTCAGTTAAGTGTGAAAGTACTGTGCATTACAAATTAGCTAATGAGTATCGCAAGAATACATTTAAATAAAGTGACTCGTTTTTTTGTTGCTTTTATTTTTTTTTCAATTCAAACAGTTGCGAGGAGTGGTTACTATGGCATTGAATCCCCTTTAACATACATATGTAATTCAAAAACTCGACTTTTTTTTTTAGTAACTTGAGTGTTAGAAGTTCAAATCAACCGTCTAACAATAGTGTAGTTTTAGGCTTGCTCGCCATTTGTGCTCAAGCACATCACTAGTATATACATATTTATTTATTATTTGTTCCACTCATTGATATCTTCACAATGTTAATTTTAGGTCAGTGACCTGTGGTTATCACATGGTGTTAACCGATTACAACCGAATAAAAATTTTAATTGCGCCTTACGTAATGCGGTCACGGGCGCACGCGAGACACAGAGGATTGATTGCTTGGTGGGAGGGTGAAACTAAGCGAGAGAAAGAAGACGAACGTTTGAAGATTGCCTCGGGGACAGTATTATCGAACGATAGAGTACGCTCTAGGCTATTGGGAAAGCATAAATTCGACGCTAAGGAGCTGTTCCAGACTTAAAAATAACAAAGTACTCGCACCGTTTGGCAAAAACTTTTATGGCATCACACTGAGGCTCTTAGTAAGCACACTAGTAAGGTTGGAAGTATGGTTTCATGGCTGAAGCAGTTTGCTACTCGATCATAGAGGTAAGAGAAAGTGTTTTTGCACACATCTGTCTTACATTCAGGAAGAATTTGTTGATATTTATTTAGGGTGTGGTTTATTTTGAACTGAGCAATCTGTTATAAATTTTGTGAACAGAGAAGCTTTTTATGTCTTTTGTGTATGAAAACAGGTACATCACAAAAATGATAGAATATTTGAGTGTATTCAGTTTGGTACTCCAAGGTGTCTTTACTTTTGATGTCCTGGTAGGCTGCATTGTTGACAGAATAGTTGGTGATCTTGCTATCAAGTGCAACTGGTCATAGCATAATAGAAGTATATGTCAGAGGGCTCCCTGCAGTCTCACCTGTTGTATAACAATTTTATTTTTACTTATTGCTATAAAGAATGTGGTTAAATTTCCTGTAGAAATCGCTACTTTTCAGAATCATCAATTCCGTTCTCTCGTCAGAGTCCTTGACCATCCAGAGTCCTTGACCATCCAGAGTCCTTGACCATCTAGTAACTACTGCAGTCATTACACCCATCAGTACTGAAGTCATTCTTGCTGTCATCAAACTCCTCGTCACTACCACCAGAGTTACTGCCATCCTGGTCACTGCCATCCTTGTCACTGCCATGCTGTGCCAGGTCAAGAATATTGTCTTCATCACTAGGATGCTGAAGTGCCAGTGTTTCACTAGCCAAGATAGCTTTGTACTTGTCTTTGTCTTCATCACTAGGATGCTGAAGTGCCAGTGTTTCACTAGCCAAGATAGCTTTCTACTTGTCTTATCATGAGCAGTTATAGCTAAAGTAATATTGGTTTCTAAAAAATTATTCTGTGTACCTTTATTATATTATGAAATATATTTTCAATGTAAACTTTATCAGAAAGAAGTCTTATTGTTGTGACAAAATTTACTCAACATTTTCTTATGGCAGTCTATGTATTTTATATGCCTAAAATATACTTACAACAATATAGAATCGTCTGCAATTATGATTGGTGGCTTACTTGACTCCACAAAGCTGTAGGGTGAAATGGACGCGAAGACGCATTTTTGACGCATTTTCGCGTCCTCCACGGTTATCGATTTTTCTCAATTGATGCGTACTTGCGTTTTCCGCGATTAATCGGTTAACTCATGGCTGTATTGCTCAAGCTCATTACCCTAGTAGTTATAGCCACCAAGCCAAGCTTATTAGTTTTTCTGGGTTTCTTACAGCTACCTTCATCTAGTAGAGCCTACCCAGCCAAGATTAGAGCAGATGCTGAAATATCAACTGGGGTTGTGTAACCCCTAGAGTTACTTTCACTCTCTCAGGCTTTATTTTCACTCACCTCTGGCTCTTGATAATAAATTAGCCTACTCTTGAAATATTTTGCCATATCACACTCTGACTCATGTAGTAAGTACTATATGTATATATATTTATTGCAGCTTTGATATTTTTACTTGAATATTTCCGCATCACGCGAGCGTTCTGTATTCTCCCATATTGTACGGTTTATATTGTACGCTACTTGTAGCGCGCGCGTAGCGAGTAAAATCAATGAAAATTGTATTGTAACCGGTTGAGAAAAATTTCAAAGAAGCAATAAATCACTTATCACACTCGTCGTACAATATGGGAATGATATTTTACTCTCACGCCACATTTTCACTCGCCTTTGGCTCGTGAAAATATTTTGCGTGCTCGTAAAATATTTTCCCATATTGTACTCTGACTCGTGCTATAAGTATTATATATATAATATATATATATATATTAATATCCTCTGAAAAAAATGAACCTATTTATTTATTTGATATAAGACATTCGTTTTGGGATATGAATAGAATACTATCACAATATTTAGTAATTGTGTGTGTAGTAATATGAAGAGGATTTTAGGTCTGACAATTATTTCAGATAAAAATGTCAATCTTTACATCTTGCTATTTTATTTTAGTATCCATATATATATATAATATACACAAGTATCCATATATATATAATATACACAAATATATAATACTTATAGCACGAGTCAGAGTACAATATGGGAAAATATTTTACGAGCACGCAAAATATTTTCACGAGCCAAAGGCGAGTGAAAATGTGGCGTGAGAGTAAAATATCATTCCCATATTGTACGACGAGTGTGATAAGTGATTTATTGCTTCTTTGAAATTTTTCTCAACCGGTTACAATACAATTTTCATTTATTTTACTCGCTACGCGCGCGCTACAAGTAGCGTACAATATAAACCGTACAATATGGGAGAATACAGAACGCTCGCGTGATGCGGAAATATTCAAGTAAAAATATCAAAGCTGCAATAAATATATATATATATATATATATATACAATATATATATATATATATAATATATATATTTTTTTACCAAAATCTCAATTGAAACTCGTTAGTGAGAGTCTCACTTCGCTTGCCCAACTAATTGTTGGCACCACTTTTAATACTCCTGCATGACTACTTGGAAACTACTGTTCCCTAATTCAATGTTTTCACCTAAACCATAGAGTAGGTTACATGCACCTACTAGGACTAAATTCTCTGTGGGAGTTACTTTTATAGTTGTATTATATGAGGTGACATTACTTATTTGGTAAAGTATGACTATTTAGTTTTGCTTTGCACAATTGTCAAAGGAATGAATATATTTCTTCATGTGTTCCTCCATATTAACCACCCACCAGCAATTATTAACTGTTTGCCTTCTCATTTGTGCCATGTAGTATCTTCATATGACCCTGAGATGAACTTTGAGCCTAATGATCTCGCTAGACTAGAAGAATTGACAGGTATTCAGATAGTGTCAGTCCTGAGCAGTAATGACTCTCAGCTAACAGCTTCAATTGGAATGGGTAAATCATTGCTTATTTTGGGTGTGCATCATATTTTTCATGAGTGGTGCAATGGAGAGGGCAATCGTCCTCCTACATGGGGACAACTACTGAATGTATTAGAAGATATCGGTCTAAAAGAGCTTAGTCAGCACATTGAGGAAGTTATGAAAGGTGAGACTAAAAGTTAAGCACTAGAACAAAACATTGTGCATTCCATTTATATTTTTATAGCATATACTTTGATGATACTTTTGCAGCTGATTCATTTAATAATATAGCCTAAGGGAGTGTGATGAATGTAGGTGTTAATTAGTATTTAATATTCAGTAATTAAGTGTATTTGTTTTTTATTATGTTGGATTCAAATAGAGCTCCTTCTTTTATGTTTCAATGGTGTATACACAATATCCACAATATTATTCTCAAATAAAGTTATGTCACTGAGATAAGTATAGATCACATTAGTAGTAAATATTGTATATATGTGACCGTCTACGGGAAAACCGGGCACAACGCGGCGTGCGTAAATATCGAGAAAAGATCGATCGATTTCTTAAAAATGTATTGTTTCAAGCCGATGGAAGGGAACGGTTAGGTCTATTATAGTGGGAACGACTTGTTTAGTGAGGTTTGGGACGGGGTCGAACACGGAGCGAACACAAAAATATGAGAGGGTCAGAATACAAAATGACATACGTACGTCTAAACATAATTATATATAAACTAGTGGTGCGCTTGAGCACAAATGGCGAGCGAGCCTGATAGTTAGGTAACATAAAATTTTACTATTTTTAGCTTACTTCATGCAAGCACTATAATAGCAGTTATGACATTTGATTTCAGCAAACAAATACAAAATCACTCTCTTACCTGATTAATGGTAACTTTTGTAGTATCAAACATCAACCATTCTGATAATCTCAATCACCAGTAACTCTTGAACAAGCTCTCAGCTACGATAAAAAATAAACCAGTGTTATTATTTTGTAATTTTAGCCAACAAATATGGAATTACTACTTACCTTATTCTTGAGTATTGATAACTTCTGTAGTATCAAATTGAAGTTACTTTGACTATCTGAATTACCGTGAATTTTTGACAACAAGCTCTCACCTACAAAAACAAAAGACAATCAATTTTAGCACACAAATACAAAATTACTTTCTTACCTCATTTTCTTGAGCAGTGGTAACTCTTGTAGTACCAAATTTGAGTCATTCTGACTATTTGAATTTACCAGTCACTGTTGACAACAAGCTCTTAGCTACAAAAAAGAAAGGCCAGAGTTAATTTTGCATATTTAGCTAACAAATATGGAATTACGTACTTACCTCAGCTTCCCTCGAGTAGTAGTAGCTTCCTTAGCATTAAGACTACGGCATTCTGAATACCAATGACTCTTGACAACCAACAAAACAATCGGCACTCCATATCCCCCCTAAAACGGCGAAGTTTTGAAATTAGGTCTGGAAAAGGGTCTTCAATGCCACAGTAACCGGTCGAATCAACTTTTTGTTTCTTGAAAAGCAAGCATTTTCGCAGGAATTTTCTCACACTTCGGAGCTTAAGTATAAAGTAAGGCTTGTTTAGTGCTGTAGTTTCAGAATAAACTGGGGTCAAGACTAAAAAGCCGTGTTTTTGGAGAAAAAAGTTTCCCACACGCGTGTTTAAAGGGCATACGTACCATCCATACACACATATATGTGACCGGGTTTGGGAAAATCCGCCTAAACGCGGCAAACAATTTTTTTCAGTATCACTGGGTATAGCCGTATGGGTCGATTTTTTTCGAAAAAATTTTTGTGGCAGAAATGGATAGACACCAGTTAGCTCTAGCTTATGACGCAGTTGTAAGCTCTGGCGTGCTCTAGAACTCACACTAGGAGGCTAGAAACACTAGCCGGTTGGACTCGTGTACGGAGAGTAGCTAAGAAATTATTGGCGGGCTTTTCACTAACAGCCGGGAAAAAACTGTAGCTAACTAATTCACTTGCTATTCTACATAATTCACGTACTCACGCAATTCTCGTCATCATAGTTTCTTAAGGAGCCGTGCATTAAGCCTTTTAGACTTCTTTCAATCCGCCTGTAACCGATTTATTCCATAGTGTCCCAGAGACACGCAGTAATAGTATACGGACACAAGGCACGCCCCCTGACCTTAGCAACGCCTTTACCGGGCGTTTTTTCGAAATCAGCAATAATAAGTTTAGCAAAAATACTGAAGTGTTGTAGTGCGTAGGGCGAAGACGGCTTGTGCTACAGCTTCCAAATTAGGAGGAAGGCATCCCAAGGCCCCGTGCAGCCTACTGGTAGAATAAATTAGAAAACTTTAGATTCCGCGTTTAGCCGGGTTTTCACAAATCCGGTCACATATACATATAACATATACTGTACCCGATTTTGCATTATCCACCCCTATTACTGTCTTGCTCGCTCCGCTCGCTCGCCAATAAACAAACATCCCCGATTTTCAATTGTGTTACCCCTGAGAGTGTCTCGCTCGCTCCGCTCGCTCACCAATATTCTTATAAAGTCTTGTTGACACTGTGAGCCAAAGCTAAGTTTAAAGACTAAAGATTTATGTTAGTGTGTGCATAGTGCTTTTAGCTTTGAATAACAGCAGTGGTAAATTACCAGTCAAAATTCACAGATGATATTATATAGCTATAGCTACATCAGATATTTTTTCTACAATATTTTCGCTTCACGGGAGTGTTCAATATTTTCCCATATTGAACGCTCCAATGCCCCATGCGAGGATCTGGACACTGTACAAGGAATTTTATATAAACAGATGATACAGAACAAGTGCCCCTGGGAATGTTACTTGGTGTTGGGAGGTGTGAAGGTGTAATCGTAATTGAGACAGTTAATTAGTGGCAGTCATTCTCGAGGGGCCTCTCCGGCCTCCAAGCCTCTCCTCATTAGTTCAGTAACCACTAGAAGGCTCCACAAGCCGAAATATTATGGTTTTATGCTACTAAAATAAACTCTCTGAAAGTTGCTACACCTGGCTAGCTGTCAGGGTAGCTATAGTTCTATTAAATAGTCTAGCTGCCTGTAATATCAGGTTCTTGTCGTAGGCTACCAGGCTAGTAGTAACACCCCTAAAACCCTCACCATCGGCTACGGGACTCCAGTGACTTCTACTAACATGTCTACAAAGAGATTCAGAGACCACAGCATAGGTCCACATCATCCTGTCAGAAGACCCCCCTACAAGGAAAGCCGCTACCATAGCTCAATTCACTATCGCAACTCCAGGCAGAGCTACCCCAGGCCGAACCTACGGAAACAGACCGCAAACTCCTTAATATCAGGAGACAATACAAGAGACAGGCATCTTATTTCTATGCCGGGATATATCAGCACCTCTTCCTGACAGCCTGCGAAAATCTCAATCTCTGCCCAAGAGGCCTCAAACTGAGGAAACAGTTGATGACAATACTGCCGGACAGCACTGCCATCAAGGCAGACTTCAGGGCTATCCTCCACAGAGCTGAAACAAACCTGTCATCTTGCCTCAGCAAACATCTCCTGCGAGTTGCAAAAAACTCCCAACAACAGGCTCTACACCTAAAACAAGAGATGAACGCTCTCACACAGAATGCTAGCACCAACGAAATCATTGCCCATGAACGATTCCTATCAGCAACAGAAGCCAACCTGTCCAGAGACAGCTCAAACCGCCTAAGGGATACACGAAGAAAACTCATTGAACTGCTGGGTCGTCCTCCCAAAGACCAGTCAGACAGGCACATCCCCAAAGTAGACCTGTTTGACAGACACCTCACCCTCCAAGTTCAAACACCACGGCGACAGCAACAATCCACTCATCCGGATGGTACACGTCCCTCAGTGCAATGTGACACACACCTTCCCAGGCCACCCCTCTCACCACAGCCGTCAGCTGCCACCCCTAGCCAGCCAGAATCCCAATCCCCACTGGCCAACACATCCAAGGACCTTGCTTCTGCTCAGACAACTCCCTCTGCTCAAACAGCTCCTGCTGCGTTGGGCCCCACACCATCCAAGCAGAGACTACCTCCAGGACACGGAAAAGCCAAAGCCAAGGACCCAGCCCCATCATCTGTCCAACAGCATCTGAGAAACCTACCTGCTCCTCCCCCTCTCTTCCTCTCCAACAGACGGAGACAAAAATATCTAGAAGAACATCAGAGCCTGGAGCGTCCCGCACACCCCAGTACCAATACAGTGCCACAACCAACCCTCCCATGCCTGGACCTGCCCCGCCTCTAGCTCCTCCTGCACCAGAACCAGCCCCTACCCTGGAGGAAGACTCTCCCATGGAAGATAGACCAAAGCCACCACAAGACTCAGCGCCAGATGAGAGTGCATCAAGACTTTCCAGGCTACCAAAAGACTACAAGCATGGGATACCCAACCCAAAGAACATCCCCCAGTGGCGACAAGCGGTCTCCACCAACCTGATTAGCACATCAATTTGCTCTGACCCTGTTCTGAACCTGTCGTCCAAACTCCTGAGCAGGGAAGAACAAGAAGTACTGTTGTTGGGCCTGCGCTTCGCACCGACCCCCAGAAAGGTGCCAGACCCCCTGGAGTACTTTGAATCCTACCACAAGCAGTGCAGTAAGATGTACAACAGCCTTATCAACAAGAAACCAGACGAACCACTCCCAAGCTTAATAGAGGAACATTTAACAGCAGTAAAATCGAGACTCTCAGAACTGGCCGAACTCAAGTCCAAGCCTCCAGAAGAACACATCAAGAGATGGCAAAACATGTCAAAGGCCCACCAGGCGGCGTTGATCAACCTCAGAACAGATAAGTCCCTGACCATTAAACAGGCTGACAAAGGTACTTGTGTTGTCATACAAGACACCGTAGACTATCTGCGTGAAGGCCTACGCGAACTTGAGGATAAGTCAACCTATGAGGAGCTAACATCTGACCCTTCTCTAGAGACAGCTGAAGCCGCCAACATCCTAGTAGCCAAATACAGAGAAGAAGGACTCCTACAGCAATACCAAGCTGAAAGATACACCACAACCATTGGGGATGTCAGACCACAGAGGCTTTACTTCCTCAGAAAGGTCCACAAGACCCCCCACAAGCTGAGACCGATCGTAAGCTGCTGTTCGGGTCCTACACAGAAACTGTCCCAACTCACCAACACCATTCTTCGGGATTACCTTCACACAGTTCCATCGCTAATTTCTTCCTCAACACAGGTAATTCATGCTGTGGAAAGCCTGAAGATTCCGGAGCCCTCCAGACCCACCCTCCTCCTGGCCACACTGGACGTCAGGGCCCTTTACCCTTCCATACCACACGGAATGGGTGTCACTATGGCCCTCTAGCAAGCGATGCCCACCAACCCCCCATCAGCAAAGAGCACAGACTCAAACACATGTTACGGGAAATGCTTTTGCTGATACTCAAGGGCAACACCTTTGAGTTTGGAGGCAGACACTCTTTATGGGCAAAGTTGAAGCGACAGCTCTGAATTCGTGGCCAGGAACTCCTCCCCTCCTATGGTTGAGGTATATTGACGACGTTCTCCTTCTTCTCGAAGACACCCCGAGTGTGTTGCTGAACCTAGTCGAACACCTAAACAAACAAGTGGCTTCGGCTTCAATCAAGTTCACAGTCGAACACAGCACTGAATCGATAGACTTCCTCGATGTGACACTGTTCAAAGGCCCCCGCTTCCGCCAGACTGGTCAACTGGATGTACGTCCCTTCTCAAAGGCAATAGATCCACATGCCTACATGCATTTCTCCTCTGCTCACCACAAGTCGGTGATGGTGGGCACAGTGAGAGGAGAGATCATCAGAATGCTCAGACACAGTTCTAGCCCAGAGATCTTCGCAGCTGGCATAAGCGACCTGGAACAATGGTTTCTAGCGCGAGGTTATCCTAGGAAACTGCTCAGAGAACAGGTAGCATCAATCAAGTTCTCAGAGAGAGAAGGATGTCTCCGCCACCGGGAAAACAGGACCCTCCCGGATATGACAACTGTCTTGTCTGTCAGGAACCACCCAGCCATCGCCTCATCGGACATATATAATGCCCTGTACGATGATGATTTACCGTTCCGCCCATTGGTCACCAGAAGAAGACCCCCGTGCACTTCAGACCTCATCATCAGAGCTCAGACATCCACAGTGGAAGCTGCTCACAACTACTAACTAAGAAGTAGAAGATCATAAAACAAGTAATGGTTTCACCTCTCCCCTCTCTCTTTATTTTGTAACTCTCTCCGTGGCACCCCTGGGCCTTTCCAGGGGTTGTCATTCTCGAGGGTCCTCTCTGGCCTCCAAGGCCCCTCGAGAATGACTGCCACCAATTAACTGTCTCAATTACGAATACACCTTCACACCTCCCAACACCAAGTAACATTCCCAGGGGCACTTGTTCTGTATCATCTGTTTATATAAAATTCCTTGTACAGTCACCCTCATTAGTTCAGTAACCACTAGAAGGCTCCACAAGCCGAAATATTATGGTTTTATGCTACTAAAATAAACTCTCTGAAAGTTGCTACACCTGGCTAGCTATTAGGGTAGATAGTTCTATTAAATAGTCTAGCTGCCTGTAATATCAGGTTCCAGAGACTAGTGAGAATAAAGCCCGAGTGTGATATATCTAGCCCTATCACTGATGAATGTAATAAATGGTTTATTACACACTTCACTGTAGTAAGTACTAGAGGACTGTAACTCACAGTGTAAAGTTGGCTTTAGGGTTTACCCACACCCCCAGCCTATCTGCTCTAACCCTGTTAAGTACCTACACAAGAGGAAGGTAGCAGTAAATATTATGCAAGTGACAAGTTTGGATGGTTGATATAACTACATGGGTAGTGAGCTTGGCAGTAAAGCTTGAAGAAACATCAATGAGTTATTTCACCTGATATCATTCTGAAGATATCTGGGGTGGAGTAAATGCATTTATTCCACCTGGATATCTTCACAATGATATTTTAGGTATATGACCCATGAAATAACTCATGATATTGGATATTTCAGTTGTTATTTCAGTTGTACCCTTGTAGTTATAGCAACCTGCCAAACTTGTCCCTTTTCTTAGTTTTTACAGCTACCTTCCTCTTGTGTGGTATACTTGACAGGGTTAGAGGAGCTGCTAAAATATCAGCTGAGGGTGTGGGTAGCCCCTATAACCAACTTTAGCTGTGAGTTACCAATCCTTTAGTACTAACTAGTAATGTGCTTGAGCACAAATGGCGAGCCTCTAATTATTTTGCTTAAAATTACAATATGGTTATTTTGCCTGTTTGTTTTTTTATAACATATGTGACTGGCTCCGACAAAACATACCATTTCGCGCAAAACTAAATATTAAGATATATGCAAAAAAGCCGTGAAAGTTAATTTTTTTACAATTTCTTTTTACTATCATACCTTAAAGTCCAACACTTAAGCTACCTTCTGGAAATTTTTTAGCCTCTAACTCCTTATAGAATCCGCAAACGCGGCGCTGTAAAACGACTCCCTTTTTAGAAGCCAGCAATCGACTCCGCGTGAACGGTTAATGGAAATCGCGTAGAACGGAAAGTAATACTAAATTTTATATCTTCAAGTTGCAACAGTGGCAATTAGTCAGTAATATTCATAATTTAAATCTAGTTAGCTAACTATAACTAAGCTATAGCTAAAAATTCTAAGTGACAGTGATGACCTTACAGCTTACAAACTGTCCACAAACCACTTACCTCGACTGTGAGCACGAAGAAAATGTTAGCTAGCTTTAAGTTCAAATATTTTCTCACTGTTCTTGTTGCTACAACTTTGTTTTGTTAGTTGCTTTGTTTATACACGTGGGGCGCAGCGTGCCGCATGATAATATACGGAGTTACACGGGATTTTATAGCCCAAAGTAAACATTGAATTTAGCCGTCGATTTCTCGAAAAAGTCGTTTTTGACGCACCGCGTTTAAAGCGGATATAACCAGCCTTTGAACTATTCCATAAGCGAACTTTATATATCATTTTGAAGACAATTGAATGGATTTTCATTAAGTGCCTAAAAAGAAATTTTTTTTATCTTGCTCCAATTGGTATGTTTTGTCAGAGCCGGTCACATATGATGACAATAATGGATTCTTAGTAGTTAAACATTAATTACAGCAAATATACACAGAAATGCTTTCTTACCTTAATATCCTGAGTAGTGATAAGTCTGTAATATCAAATTTAAGCCATTTTGACTCCTTTTATTACCAGTAACTCTTAAACAAGCTCTCAGTTACAAAGGGAAAAAAATGCCAGAGTTACTTTAGTTAACAAATGTGGCAGGATCTGAGAAAACAGCCCACTTGGAGAACTCCATCAAAATTTTATTTTTGTATTTGCTATGTACTCCTTAAAATTTCCTTCAAAATGAGCCATAAATAATTAGCAGGCTATCAGTAGTTTTCGAGTTATGAGCCGTTAAAGTTTCGCCTGTTCTACCACGCTATTTCGGAAAAATTGAGAAAAACGCGTTTGAAAGACCGCGAGAGAAAGGAATGCGGCATTTCTAACGACACGCTCGCCATGAAATACTTGTCGTTGACACTTCAAATTTTGTCAGTAGGTAGGCAAAGGGTTTTAGATTGGTATGAACAAATAAAAATGTTTTCCAATTTCTATGCCCAACTCGATGTTTTTGCCTGTATCTCAATTTCATGTTTTGAGCGAAGTGGGCTGTTTTCTCAGATCCTGTCACAAATATGGAATTACTACTTATCTTAGCTTCACCCGAGTATTGGTAGCTTCTTTAGAAGCCAATCTGACTACCAGTGGCCCTTGACAACCAACAAGCAGCACTTAGAAGCTCAAAAAAAAAAAGGCCGAGTTTTTAAATTATGCATCTACGGAAAAGGGAATTCAATGCCATAGTAACCACTCCCCACAACTGTTTGAATTGAAAAAACAACAACAAGAAACAAGTAAAGTTTTCTTTGTGGTATTCGAAATAGTAGCTGTAACCCACAATACTTTCACACAACCGGACATACCTACACAAGACTTACCTTCATGGTTAGTCAAGTGGACAATGAATATTCAAGTAAATACTGTTGCGTAGGGCTTATAGCTATGACAAATAGCGCATTAACTTACCACCGCCACTAACTCACATAGAAGTGGTACTCGCCACTAACTCACATAGAAGTGGTACTCGCCACTAACTCACATAGAAGTGGTACTCAGGCAAGTTTTTGAGTTCAAACTGCACCGCAAAAGAACTCAAAGTGGTAAACAATTCAATTTCTAGTATGATACGGGTAATGATCGCTAAACCAGAAGATTCGGTTTAGTGAAGTTTGGGATGGGGTCGAGGGTCAAAGTACAAATGACATACATATGTCCCCCCATATATATAAACAAATATCCCCGATTTTCAATTGAGTTACCCTTGATAGTGTCTAGCTCACTTCGCTCGCTCGCCAAACTACAGCAATGAAGATATCTAGTGTGGAATAAACCACTTATTATACTAATCAGAGCAATATGGCTAGCAGGCTTTATTTCACTCACCTCTAGCTCTTGAAAATAAATTAGCCTGATCATTAAATATTTCACTATATCACACTCTGACTCATGTAATAAGTACTATATATATATATATATATATAATATATATATATATAATAATACACTTGTGTGTCAGTAATGACGATGACCTATTACAATAACTACAACCGACACGACCAAGGTGTGCGTATTCATGAATAATTCATGAGTTCCAAATATTTTGGTGAAGCATTGTCACACACGATGGGTAAAGTGTCGTCACATTCAGTAGAAAATGGTTAATTCTAAAAAGTAGGAGGTTTCAAAAGGAGGGCGAAAGTACGAAAGAAAGCAGGTGGAATTGGCGAGTAAAAGTGGGGGTCAGTTTCAGAAAGGAAGACGAAAGTATGAAAAAGAAGGCAAAAGTTTTGCCAAGCTTAAGTCCACAATCGTGGTAGTAGGTCAGAGAGATTCAGAAGCAGGAGAGGTAGATAAAGGAAAAGGGACTCCATGACTCAAGAAAAATGAGCTGAAGAATGAAAAGTGGGGGGATAAGAAAAGCCGAGATAGTTCAGAAAAAAGAGAGCTGGAGAGGGAAACTTATGTAACCTTAAACAACGGTATAAGAGAATGATAACTGAGCAAGATAACTTGTGCTACTGCTTTCTTACTTTGCAATATGTCTAGTGCCACTGTGTGGCAGGGTACTTGCTAGTATACTATAATGGTGGAGTACTTCTACATATATGGAGAGTGAACTGATCTATATCTTTAGGATATTTAGGATTTATTAATATTACATTCTAAACCAGTTAATTTATTACCCACATAATGATAGGCTAAACAAGAGAGAGAGTTTGGGGTACATCTCCACCCTAGAAATCTTCACAATGATATCTTTAGGTACATGACCATGAAATAACACATGATATTTCACAGTTGCTATTTCACCTGTACTGTACAAGCCCATTACCCTTGTAGTTGTAACAACCAGCTGGACTTGTCACTTACTGTGGGTTTTTACAGCTACCTTCCTCTTGTGTAGCTACTCTACTCAGCAGGGTTAGAGCAGCTGCTAAAATAGCTGTTGTGGGATTAGGTAGCCCCTACAACCAACTTTATCTGTGAGTTACCAGCCCTCTAGTATTAACTACAGCAGTAAGGATATCTTAGTGTGGAATAAACCACTTATTACACTCATCAGAGTGGTATGGCTAGATATTTCACTCTCAGGCTGTATTTTCATTGCCTCTGGCTCTTGAAAATAAATTAGTCTGCTCTTGAAATATTTCTCTATATCACACTCTGACTCATGTAATAAGTATTATATACATATATATATATATATATATATTATATATTATAACTGAAGTATTTCTGCATATATGGCGAGTGAAGTAGCTGAGCTTTATCTTTAGGATTTATTAATATTACATTCTAAATTATCCACATAATGATAAGCTAAACAAAGAGATCTTTGGGCTACATCTCTGTAGGGTGTCATGCCACTGGAAACCGAGGTGGTCTTTATTGTTCTGTTTGTGTGTACTGTGGGCTTACTTCATTGCTACAGGTGTAATGGGGATTTCTTACTGGTTGACACAAAAAATGAAATCCGTAGTTATGTGAGAGCAACATTAAGCATACTTGAGTAATTTATATTTGCGTATTTATTTATGTATTAATGTTTTCATGCTTATAAGCAAATAATTTGTATGAGTAATAGCACAGGTAACCGTGCTATTCGGGATTAATAGTACGAGTGACGATTGAAATAGCACGAGGCGAAGCCGAGTGCTATTTCAATTGCTTTATGAGTGCTATTGGTCCGTAATAGCACAGGTTATCCGTGCTATCACTCGCTAATAGTAGGCCAGCTTTTAAAAAGTTTCTTGCACATTGTCCCCTACTTGAAACTACTCGAACTGTACATTTCCAAGGTTACGCTCTACGCGTGCGCACTGACCCATACTATTTCACTTAGCTACCGACGTATTTCACTTAGTTTCCACTTAGTTACTGAGGTATTTCAATTAGTTACGCGCTATTTCACTTTCCCCGTGCGATTTCAATTGAACAGCGATTTTTCCCCTTCATTTTTGAATGGGCAACTTACGTGACGTACTATTAGGAAAGAAACAAGTGAAGATAGTGCTTTGATGCAAATATTGAGCGAGCAAAGTGCACTTAATAGCATTTATTTTTTTGACCAGTTGGTATAAATGTTCAAGTCTATAGCAGCAAAGTGAATTGAAGTTAATGCACATTTGAACGACACAGTGAAGCCAATGGACATTAGCCTTCTTGCACACACAAAGTCAAAGTGTAGCTATTTCCCTTGTCACAGCAAGATGAATAGAAGTAATTCTGTTTATAGTGTGCTAATGAAGCATTGCTTAGAGAAGTTATAAGCTCAAACATTAATAGTCAAGCATAGACGGTACATAAACTAGAAAATATAAGGTAGAAAATGATGGAATTCGTGCTTTTATTCATGTGTTTAAGGGTGGCTGCACATAGCCATTTATCCGGATATTATTATATTCCTTACCAATATCCCACCATTCGATAATACGCGAGCAGGAACAATCGCGCAGTAGCAGCAAAAGTTTACTTAGCGAAGTTGTGGTGTCTTTAGCTTCAGGTTGTCTCATAGCCATTTACAACAACACCTCATATGGTAGTCCTCATCTGAGCTCACATGGCAAGGTGCTCAAGGCTGCCTTCCTCCTGTAGCCATTCTCCAGGCTCTGCGCATCTGAGCTCGAGCGGATAGATCCAGCAGGTCGATTTCTGAGGAGCGAAGACTTCCCACGCTGCACAGCTCTAAGGCCTTCACCGCAGGCTATCTCCAAGAAACTGCCCTCTCTTCAGACTCTCTTGTTATTGTTGCATTGATGTTTGTTTACTCTTGATATAGGATATATATAAGACAGCTAAATAAAAAATTAAGTAATGAAAAAGAACTCGTTTTGCAGTAGGGTATCAGCTCGGCTAGTAGTGCACAAAATTACTGAGCTCCAACTTGCCACACTGCTTCAAAAAAGTGCTACAAAGTTTTATAACTGGGCCTCGGTACATTCTCGAGATTCGCTCCAAAATTAGTGAGCTGCGCCTGCATAGCAACCATCAACAAAAAATTGCTTGGCGATGTGTGGCTGCCCTTAAATTTATCTATTAATTGTGCTCAAGTACATTTGTACATGAATTTATTGACTAATATTTGTACTCACCTGATCAGTCATCCTTCAGTCACTAATACAATTGTATAAAAACTTAAAGATAGTGAACTCTTAGACAAATATGTATATTTCTGTGATGATAAAGTGAGTCATAACTATAACACTGACATTTAGACTGAGGATCAAGGCTAGATCACAGAAATATACAATGTAATAGAATTATAAGGCATATGTATATATTATATGTTAGGTGAGCACAAGTTCATACAAGCATATCAACACTTCATCAATTCCAAGGACGTACTAGAGCTCCTTTGTCTCAAGTTTATGTTTCTTGGCCCACCACGACTCGGCAAGAGTACAACTCTGCGTCGTGTTATAAAAGAGATCATCAACCTCAAGCTAGCTGGAGAAGAAGACAAGATTCACAGCAGCACGGGGACTGTGAAGTGCTGCTCTAACGTGATAGTCAGAGATAACACAGAGTGGTCAGCTGTGCACAATCTCATTGATGAAGCTTGTGTACTATTCCACAGTCTAGAAAATTCACTCCATTCAAGAAAGATTACTACAGCTAATTCTAGCACTGCAGAAAGTTCCACTGTAGCTGAGGTCAGTCAAGCTAGCAGTACAAAACAGAATCGAATTCATGAAGGTGCATCAGCATCTGCATCAGAGAATATCACTCCATCAGCACAAGAAACAGCGGTGCATAGTCAGAAAGTATCTCCTGACTATTCTGAAATTGCTGCTATATTCAAGAAAGTATCACAAAACCCCAAATTTGCTGAAGACTTAGAGCATTCTTTCAAAGCTCTATTGAGAATGGTAGACACAGGAGGTCATCCTGAGCTGATGGACATGCTACCAGCACTCACCATAGGACCTGGCTTGTATTTGCTTTTCTTCAGCTATGAATTCAAACTGGACGAAGAATACCAAGTATTTTATCAGAGATCCTCAGGCGAGCAGACTATACCAGAACAGTCTACCTTCACTCTGCAGGAGTTTCTTACGTGTACTTTGTCTAGCATATCTTGCTCTAATGCGACCAAAATTCAGCCTGTGGAGGAAAAAGAAGATAACTCTGGCATGAGCAAGATAACTGAATCCTCAAAGTCTGTTGTTTTTATAGTTGGTACCCACAAAGACAAAGTCTCAGATGAATACATTGCTACAGTAGACAAGAAGCTTCAGGAGGTCATTGAAAACACAGATTTTTATCGAAAGGGCATTGTACAGTTCTGCTCTAATGATAAGCTTGTTGTTTCTTTGGATAACATGGGAGGTGGAACAGAAGAAGTCCAGGAGTTGCATCAGCTACTGGAGAAAGCCATGGAGAAGCATTTCAAGAAGTTGAAAATCCCTGCCGTGTGGCTTCTTTTCAGTCTCTGTCTTCGCATGAGAGATGTCAGAACAGCCAGCATTCAAAGTTGCTTGGAATTGTCTAAGGCCTTCAGTATGACAAAGTATGAAACTGAAGTAGCTCTGTGGTTTCTTCATCACCATGCTGGTGTTCTGATGTACTTCCCCAGTGTCCCTTGTTTAGAAGACCTTGTCATCATTGACATTCAAGTTGTGTATGACAGTATTACAGAAGTAATCCTTCAATGCATGAAGTTTGATGGTGTAGGCAGAGCTAAAGCAGAGAGATTTAGGAAAACTGGACAATTTGCCTTTAAAGACCTTCTTACTGCTACATGTGACATTTCTGCAGATCTGATGTCACCACATAAGCTTGTAGCTTTGCTATAATATCTTCACATCTTATGTGAGATTCTGTCTTATGATCCTTCAAGCACAGAGCCTCAGCTAGTGGCAGAAGAAGACAGCGAGTACTTCATGCCTTGTGTACTTGAAAGTACTAGCTGCAAGGAGCTTGATCTTATTCACAAAGAAGCTTGCAGATCTTGTTTTGTGCTCCCACTGTCAGTGTATTTCACCTGTGGATTTACTCCTATTGGACTTTTTCCAGCTCTGATAGCTTGTCTCTTTTCCAACAAATCTTTCACTCTCATTAGAGAAGGAATCAAGAAAAACATGGTGCAGTTTTTATTTGAAGCTGAACTAGATGTCACATTCTTATGTCGACCTAAATATTACGAAATCATAGCTTCCTGCCAGCCCATTCTGAGAGATTCTCTTCGTAAAGGCTGCACTGCTCTGAAAAGTGCTATCAAAAACACTCTAAAGCTAGCTAGTTCCAGGATGAACTATAGTAGCTATATGGACTATCAGTTTGGATTTGAATGTACCTTACATGAAGAAGGCAGTCATCTTGGGATAGTGGATCAAGCTAAGGCGATGCCCAGGAACATGATTTGCATAAATAATCCCAACAAGCCAATGTTAGTTCTTCTACAGAACAAACATCTTATATGGTATGGGAAGGTAAGAGTAGCTCGGTATATCAAACAGGTACTGCTTTTATTTTATCATTTTATTAGGAATACCAAGAATGCAATGCTTTTGAAGGTTCACAAGGTAAGTTAATTAATTGTTTTGCTATTGCTGTTATTACATCATACATGCGTATCTTCTTTTTATGAGGCTTTTATTATTTTGTTAATAGAAGGATGTCATTTGAGTGTATTCATGAGACTGTACCCAGAGTTGATCTGCTCTGTGAAGCTTTGTGTTCTGACAATAGCTGATGACTGTGTTGGTAGAGGTCTGATATCACAAGATGCTTATGAGCTAATTGTCGAGCGAACTGACTGGATCAAGAAAGACAAGGCTAGGTGTCTTTTGGACAATATACGTACGACCATAACGTTCAGACCACTGGCTCTGGAAGACTTTGTCTCTGTGTTGTTGGAAGTTGAGGATTGTAAAGTTGTGGCTAAGAAATTACAGCAATACATGTGGTGAATAAATAATTTGAGTATAGCTATAATATATGCATACATTTTGTGATTATTGGCGAGCGAGCGAGACACTTACAGGAGTAACACAATCGAAAATTGGGGATGTTTATTTATTTGTATATATGTATGGACGTATGTATGTCACTTTGTACTTTGACCCTCGCATTTTTGTGTTAGTTATGTGGTCGACCGCGTCCCAAGTTGCACTAAACAGAATCCTCTGGTATATCGATCAGTACCGTATCACCCTAGGAGTTGAATTGTTTACTGTTTTGAATTCCTTTGCGGGTGCAGTTAAAACTTGAAAACTTAAGGGACTTCCATTTTTGTTCGAGTTAGTGGCGGTGGTAAGTCAAAGCACTGTTTGTCATGGTTATAAGCCATGCGCAACAGTATTTACTTGAAAATACATTGTCCACTAGACTACTGCGAAGGTAAGTCTGTGTAGTTGCATTTCCAGTTGTGTCAAAGCATTGTGTGTTACAACCACTACTTAGCTACAGAATATCACAAAGAAAATTTTAAATAACGTGTATTGTTTTGTTGTTGTTTTTTTCCTTCAATTCAAGCAGTTGCAGAGAGTTGTTACTATTGCACTGAAATCCCTTTACCGTGTATGCGAAATTTAAAAACTGGACCTTATCAGTAGCTTCAGTGTTAGAAGTCAATATAAAAATAGTATAGTCTTTAGGCTCGCTCACCATTTGTGCTCAAGCACATCACTAGTAGTTGGTGAGTGAGCGGAGAAAGCGAGACACTATGCAGTGGTGTCAAATGTATGTATGTCATTTGTACTCTGACACTTGCACATTTTTGTGTTAGCTCGGTGTTCAGCCCCATCCCAAACTTTTCCAAACAGAATTCTTTGTTTTATCGATCTTTACCCATATCATCCTTGAAATTGAATTGTTTACCGTTTTGAATTCTTTTGCGAGTGCAGTTAAAACTCAAAAACTTACCGGAGTTCCATTTGTATTCACGTTAGTGGCTGTGGTAAGTTAATGTGCTATTTTGTCATAGTTATGATTCCTACGCAACAGTATTTACCTGGAAGTTCTTTGTCCGCTAGACTAACCACGAAGGTAAGTCTTGTGTGGGTATGTTCAGTTGTTTTAAAGTATTGTGTGTTACTACTACTGCTTAGCTAAAGAATATCACAAAGAAAATGTTTAAATAACATGACTTGTTGTTTGTTGTTTTTTTTGTTGCTTTTTTTTTTTCCAATTCAAACAGTTATGGCGAGTGGTTACTATGGCATTGAATCCCCTTTACCTTATATATACGTAATTTAAAAACTTAAACTTTTTTTAGTAGCTTAACTTTTTTTAGTAGCTTGAGTATTAGAAGTTAATATCAATCAGTTAACAATAGTGTAGCTTTAGGCTTGCTCGCCATTTGTGCTCAAGCACTTTATAGTTTATGGTGGAATAGTGGGGTAGTGAGTTATCTTAACTCATTCTCTATGTACACTTGTGTATACATGCCTCATTTAATATAATTTTTGTTCAAGATTGTGTAGTTATCTAGACCTTTCCTTGAATTCTTAATGGAGGCAGCTTTAGGATGATGTAATGTTTAACATACTCATTAAAAAAAATTATCAAAGATTAAACATCAAAATGTCTCAGAATTCTATCGTAGCTAGAACTTCCATTTTGAGTGGTTAAAATATTATAACTAATATCAATAGCTATTAGCTATCACTTGTCCTAAAAGTTGCATGAACTACTTCAATGGTGCTCTATAGTGTTTCATATATTTTACGTTATGTTCACTTGCAGATGTCTGGAGTTAGTATACTTAGCTTGCAAGATATAACCCTCTGGAGGACTTTCAACTTGCTGTCCATCATTGCATTACACACTGGCTTATGCTCACATACTCCTGATAGCTGATTAACATCATCTTCTCTCCTTTTTTATATCATTTGCATGAACAACAGTCTATGTCTTCTTTTTGTAACTGCTCATTCATTTTCACAATAATTTCAGTACTTGCACACTTCATCTAACCCTGCAGTCTTCTGAAAGCTATAAAGTGGTGTTTCACGCAGTTTGCAGTGTGATCTAAACTTATTCAATCTAGCATGTGCGTATGGTTGCTGAAATGCCACATTAGTTTGTCTGGATAAATTTCTTTACACTGTAAGACTAAAGTTGTCCACACTGAGCCACAGCTAATATAATTATACAAATAGCTGAATTGTTAATTATTATTTATATTCATCTCTGGCCCAATAGTTCAAGAGAAGGCATTACAGCTTTTTCGTGCATTTTATCCTGAATGTGGAGCTAGCTCTGGTTAGCTTAATTAATTTAAATTTTGACCAATGTCTTGGCCTAAGGGCACCCTCACTTTAGGCTGAATTATCAGCGGATTCTTCAAATATAGAAAGTTTCTTTTTAGAAAGGGTCACTTTTCTTGGATGTGCTAATGCAACTGAAATGTGCAAGCTACCTTTAACTTGTACCCACACCAGTGCTGCACCAGATGCTTTCACTGTAAACCAAAAGGTGTGTAGTTCACACCAAATTAAGCGTGAATCACTTGTAACAATAGTCACACCAAAATATGGTGTGATGCGCACACCTCATCATTTGGGTGTGAACTCATACTTACATTAATGCTGAATTATTCTAAGTTACATTGATTCTAGTAACACATATCAACATTTTTTTTTCCAAAAAGGGATTGGTGTAATCCCAGATCTCATTAATCAACGACTAAAATCTTAGTCAACTCTCTTATCTAGCACACAAGTGTACAAAACATTTATAAGGTAGATTACAGTGATAATAGCATTGGGTTTTGCCTGCATATGAATATAACTAGTGGTGCGCTCGAATAGCGCAAAATAGCGAAGCGAGCGATGCATGTTCCTTGTAATTGCAGCTATAGATACAGTTATTTATTTTGTTGTTAATGTTATGTCTGTCTGTTGTTTCATATAGATTCATTGGTGCTTCTATTCTATACCACTGTATGATGAAGGTTATAAAATTTAGGCTATGTATAATAAAGTTTAAATGTTATACTTTTTGTGGTAAAACAAGAGTAATGAATTATTTTATTATTTATTTTATTAATGTAATTCGTAATCAGCTACATAGTATTGCTTTATATAATTAAGTTTAAATGTTATATTATTTGTGATAACATAAGAATAATGAATTATTTTACCAGCAAAGTTATTGACTGGTGTTTTAGACAGAATATACAGCTATTTAATTAAAAATGTCATACATCATTACAGTTACAGCTGATGTAAACTTTGTGGTTTAATAAAATAAAAAAATAAAAGAGTTTGTTTGGGTACTATAACATATTCAGTGGGAGAGCAGAGTATGTTAAATGGATGTAGATATTAGACTACATAGTTTGATAATAGAGTTAGGTTAATTTTTATAGTTTTACATTAAATATAACCTGCAATTGTGAAGGAATGTTTCCAGGATGCATGTTATTTTGAGCTGAATAGAGCTTAGGGATATGTTTATCCCGGCTACATCGACAACATTCCAATGACTTAAATTTCATTTTGGTGCCTGGAAACTTCTCCATACACGTTATGCAGACTGGGATAGTAATCGATGAGATTTTAGCATGAAAATTACGCATTGCTGTGTGAACTTGAGGATCATCAAATGCTGGAATAATATGGTGCAATGAAACCTGGGGATGTTGTCTTGACCTGTTCCCCCTAACTTGAGCCAATCTAGTCTCCCGTTGAAGTGGTGTTTCATCAGCTAATTTCTGCTGTTGGTTAGTTGACAACTGCTCTAATCTAGAGGAATTTTGTAATGAAGATTCATTTGCTGTTCTCAACAGTTGGTTAGTGAACAAACAGTGGAGCCTGTGATCTCTTTCACTATCACTTTCAAACAAATGTGTGACTTACTGTTTTTGTGACATTAGTTGTAGACGTTGCTCTCTGCATAATGGTTTCCTAAATTTGTAATGAAGATTCATTTGCTGTTCTCAACAGTTGGTTAGTGAACAAACAGTGGAGCCTGTGATCTCTTTCACTATCACTTTCAAACAAATGTGTGACTTGCTGTTTTTGTGACATTAGTTGTAGACGTTGCTCTCTGCATAATGGTTTCCTAAACGAAAATATGTCTCGTATTAACTTATTGAAGTATATATTTTATTTTATATTTACCTCTTGCATTCGTTGCTGATAAGCTGAAAGGCTTTGCGGTATCGAAATTGTTTGAGTTATATTTTCTGCAACTTTTTTTGCTGCTTTGGGTGTATATGAGAATGGATGTCCTCTGATAGATGTCTTTTCCTTCCTCTTACAGTACAAAAAGTAGTGGGGATATTAGCTTCTTGTTCAGATGGTGTGGCTGCATTTTCAGTGTCTTCAAGAGTAGTTGAGTCTACAGCTGTATAAAGTTGATTGGTACAGTAATCCTCAGGAATAGTCTAATAAATAAATTAGGAACATTTAATGGCTTTTCAAAAAGGAAGATTCTTTACTTTGCTACCTGTTTCTGTTTCGTTTTAGCTCTCCTCCTCCTTGCCCTGTCCTTTTCATTTCTTATCTCTCTCCTTATTATTTTTTCTTCTGGAGTTCCTAACGCCCTCAAAGCTCTTGACCGAGTGTTTCTAACGTTTTGTCTACTGGGCATCACTACTTCGTACGGCGGGTAAACAAAACAAAATGTTGCTAAGAAGGTTACCCGGCCCGCGCAAGCGCGTAGGATAAAGGGAACGTTATGTCTACTGGGCATCGCTACTTCGTACAGCGGGTAAACAAAACAAAATGTCGCTAAGAAGGTTACCCGGCCCGCGCAAGCGCGTAGGAGAAAGGGTACACACGTACGCCCACTCAAGAACAAAAACAATTTCTAGACCTAAATATATATATATATCGCGAACTCATTAGAGAGTCAGCTCCGCTCGCTTCGCTCGCTTCGCTGAATTAATGTTCGGTAAAGGGTCCATGCTATTTCATTGAGTGTGAATTTCACACTAAGTGTGCATTCACACTAGAAAGAAAGTGTGAAGGACACACTATGCATAGGTGGTGGGCATTCACACCACCAGTTTGGTGTGAATTTGGTGGGTTTTCACGCCATAATTTTTACAGTGTTAGTACTGACAGAAGTACACTTCCAGTCCTTCCTTTTTTCCCAATCTAATGCCTGCAATGAATACGGACATTTTATATAGTTTCATGACTAGTGGAAGTGATTACTGACTAAAAGCTGCAGCCCTTGGCATAATTTATGTAGTTGTTGAAATTGAAATGTTTTAGCTTGACCTACCCATTCAATGACGACGAAGAGAAAATAGTGCTGTTGCGTCCGCTATGCTTTATACACTTACCATAATAATAATAATAATAATAATAATAATAATAATAATAATAATATAATAATAATAACAACCACAGAATGTCGATTCTGTAACCCCTGTAAATGTCTCGCTCACTCACCAATCATTTTATTCCTTTTGTGAAGGATTACTGCAGGAAGCAGGGATTGACTATAAAGCATTGGTTCTCATTGACAATGTTCCAGCTCATCCCACTCTTGAGAAGCTGGAGTCTAGTGATGGAAACACTATCTTTTACTACCTAACACAACATCATTAGTAGAGCCAATGGATCGAGGCATTCTGCTGGAAGGTTTTAAAAGACGCTATAAAGAGTGTCTCCTTAGGCACTTGATAAATGGGAATGAATCATCTTATTCCATTCCAGACATTGTCAAGAAACTGACCTTTAAAGATGCTCATGTTTTCTGGTGTGCTGAAGCTTCGGATGAAACTACAGTAATGTCCCTGAAAGGGTTGGAATAAGCTTCTGGAGAGAGGTACTTCTTCACCAGTACAGATATAAAGCTCTTCAGGAAGTTCTTCTATACCAGCCACTCAAGCTCCTTCTGAAAGTGCACAAGAAACAGTAGCTTCCATTGCTGAAGAAGTCAGTCTAGGCACTCTTGGAGAGAATGTAGAGGATTTCAACTCCTTCTTTGCTGAGTTAGGCTTTGATGCAGATAGTGAAGATTAGATAATCCTGATGTATAGCTTGCACGGACGGGTCAGATCCTGGGTATTGACCACTCATGGATAATGAAGTACTGGCCACAGCTCTTCAGAATGATGATGACGAGGTTGACAAGGAAGATTGCCCCTGTATCAGCGTCTCATATACTCGAGCATTTTATAATGCCTTTGAAGCAGCATTAACGTGACTGGAAGCTCAAGGAAATGTTGATTTGGAACATCTATTACTGTTAAGTCAGGTAGATCAAATGAGAGCAATAATCTTGTCACTGTTTTTCTTGTCCTCCAATAATTGTAGTCTTCTAATAAATGCTCCTCATTTATTTATGTGCTGAGTTGTCCATTTGGTAATGTAGATCATTTATTATATTAATAATACTTAGTTATGTATGAATCGGCTCAGTGCCACATAATAATATGTGGAATTATGATGATGTTATTAATTAAGTTATGGAAAATTTTGACTTGAGATTCTTCTCCAGCTATACAATGCATTTCTATTTCATGCTTTATTTAATGCTCTAAACTAATAACATCAATATATAGACAGAATATTGCATTTATAGGAATGAGTCTGTACAATACTATAGAATTTTGATGTGTTATAAACATGCTGAACCATCCATTTATACTGTATGTCTTCTCTCTGTCTCTCTCTTTCTCTCTCTCTTTCTCTCTGTCTCTCTCTCTGTGTGCTATACTACAGATAGGTAGTGTATTTGAGAGAGGCCATAATGAATTGCTATTGCATGGATTTGCTATGTTCTGGGTGTCCAAACTCTACGAGTTACTGGATGTTGTCTTCATGATCCTTCAGCAACAGGCGAAGAGAATCACCTTCATCAATATCTTCTACCGAGGGACACTCCCACTGATTGCCTATTGGGCGTATTTTATAGATCCTCGTCCTATAACCGTGCCTGTATTGGCCATCAATGCTGCTGTTCATACCTTCAATTAATTGTACTATTTCCAGCCGCAAGCAGTATTGAGTGGTGATATCAAACGAGCTCATTCGACTCAGACGAGAAATGTGTTGCTGATAGAAATTCTTCAGTTTTTCCTGATGTCTGCCTATGGTATATATTCATGGCTCTATCACGGGGTGTGTATCTATATCGTGGTCTATGCTGCCTATTTGCTGGTCTACTACATTCACTACTACTACAGCTACATGCAGTATATGAAGAGCAAGCAACAGCATGCTAGCTAAGTGAAATGAAACACGAGTGTTGTCTGTCATCTCAAACTTTTCAAAATATAACTATCTAGCTGATTGATATACAGATACGACACCAGTATTTTTCAGTTTCGACTCTTCAAGTCATTAGTCATTTTTGAGTTACTTGAGATTATACAAGCAATGGGATTGTTAGGTGTGAGTTTATGATAATGTATTATAGCATTTGAGATGTAGCTAAATAGCCATTCCTTCTGCACACCTGATATTGATTGTCTGTCCACTCAGCTCTCCTGGTTTTAAGTAAAGAATGTTAAATGATAGTATATTAAGAGTATAATCGTGACACTGAACAAAGGTATTAATTTACTGAAAAAAAAATTTTTTAAACTTTATTTTTTACATTTTATTTAAAATTGCATTTACCAGGTCTAGTTATCTTTGATTTTGGAATCACATGCATTGGGGATGGCTGTGAGAATTTGATCACACCAGCCATCGCTTTGGGATGAAGACTGTCCAACTATTGTAGTTAGTCTGGTAAAGGTTCTCATCTAACCCTATGTTCTGAACCTGCTGAGTGTAAAAAGCCTGGAGAGATTGAATTAACCTTTGCTACATGGGAAGTATGAATAATTGATAGCTGGGAATACTACCTGAAAAACAAGAACTAACTTAGGGGCATTGAAAGAGTTGCGAGCCCGCGACTGAAGATTTTTACGCAAAACTTGCATCGCAAAAAAACAATAACAACACAACCTGTGCGGGACTAACTGAGGGGCGTGGTTAATAACCGGTTTGTGGTTCTCTTTTGTGGGCGTATCTCACACTGGTGAATTGGTTTGGTGATGTCGATTCGCATGGCTTGCCATCGTATACTGTACGCAGCAGAGGTCTAAACGGCGGAGTCAACAAGTCAATGGTAAGTGGAGGTAGTCAGCTAGTTTTGAATCTGAGTGTAAAAATGCATTTGCGCCTCGTGACCAATCAATACTGCTAAGCGAACTCTCAACTTAAACTATAAAGCTAGGGTATATCTTGGTGATATGCAGACATACATATTTCTGTATATAATCCCAATTGATATTTTAGATTTTTTGGAACATGTAATACATGGAGGAGGCAAGGGAAGGTCTGGGGACATGCCATACTAGCTATATTGGTTCTAGCTAGAGGAATGTAGATTTAGTCAATGCCACACTTTCCTTAATAGCATACCTGAATTCTACCATTAGCAGTGAATCAAAGGTGAGACTCAGATGGATTATAGCCATTGTTTTCAAGTTCCTGTAGCTTTTTCTTCCAGGCTACTGGGCTATAACAAGTTGAAAGAGTTGCTGGTGGAGGGATCAGACACTTAGTGGCAGGTAGAGAAGAATTCAGAATTCAATAGGATATGGTAAAAATTCTCGTCTCCAAACAACAGACTTGCAAAGTATCTGAATAACTTTCTACTACATCTTCATAGCCAATGCAGTAGATACATACCTATCTTGCCATGCTTGCTAATAGAACTTCTCCTTAATCTAGCTGAAAAGTAGTCTGGCGTAGTCAGACCCATTACCTAACCACTACATGGAGAAAGGGTTTGGGGACAATCATGCACCTTGGCTGTTTTAGAGCCAAGATTTTGGGATGTTGTTAATTAACATTTTTTGTCGTCTCCTAGGCAGCCCTTGGTGAAATGAGTGGGCACCTTATTACAAGTGTACATAACGGAGCCTGTGTTCCTGAACTATCAAATGTTGGTGATTGCTATGCCTGCGCACAATACTCTATGGTTGTACTCTGGTCAGCACTTCCTGTAAACTGTGGGCGCCATAAAAGTATTTAGACAACCACTACCACATTCCACTAGAACAGCCAAAGTGCATGATTGTCCCCAGAACCTTTCTTCAAGTAGTGGTTAGGTAAAAGGTCTGGCTACGCCAGACTAAGTTGAAGGGTAATGGACACATTCAGGGATTTTAATTTAAGAGGTTCATTTGTGATAATTGATCACCATGTTTGATAATGGGTCTGCCACTGCTAAAAAATTCCAACATTTGCAGTAGCTGAATGACATCACCACATTCGGGTGTAGGTCTCTGAAACATACACGCGCACACCTTTAAAGTAATAAAACTTCACACTGTGTACTGAATTGTTGGAATTTGATAATTGAAGCATATTTTTGGTGGTGTGGCCCAATAAGTCAATGTATTATGTGTTCCCAAACCCTTTTCTTCTCCATGTAGCGGTTGATAAAGGGTCTGGCTATGTGAAGTTACTGATACATATGGAAGCCTGCGAGGATAACTACTATAATACTTGTGTTATTTTTACCAACAGAGTGAGTCTAGAAATATGGCGGACTCCTCACACAATACAATTATGAAGGTAAGTGCACATGTAAAATATAGTATAGAGGTATATGCATATATAGGCTTCTCTTAGAGTCCACACTAATAATATACTAATTAAATTGGGTAGAGTCTATACATAGTAATAGCAAAAATTCAATTTTAAATAAGCTATTACTAAAATTGGAAAATCAATTCCAGTTAAATCTATAACTAGCAAGCTATAGTGGTAAAAGGACTATGAATTGAGTGACACACTATCAAGCTACCACTTCTTTGGCCAGACAGGTCACTGCTATAACTCACCCCAGCCACACAATGCTTAGACTAACGATCATCATGAGGATAACTTATGCATGGTCAGCAGTATTGTATTCATGGGCAATCTACAGTTTTGCTTCCATTGGTGTGTATGCATCAGTACTTGACTGAAAACTTTCTGACACTTACTGTGGTGTACGGCCAGCAATGAGAACAACTGGGACGAGCGAATCTTGGTGTCCTCTAGTGTGTCACTACCACCTGAGTTCTCCCTGGCTAATGGTCCCCCAAGCATACAATTTTATATGTATTTCAAAGAGAAGTGATTACAGAACTGACTGAATTTTGGCGCGCTACCCGTATAAATTGGTAGAGCCTACACAAAGTACAATAGAGTCGGGTGACAATATGCTAAGTAAAAGGGTGACCCGCTAGGTACAGTTATGAACAAAAGGTAAAGGGTACCAAGGCCGTCGGAACCGCTGAGGCTGGTGAGGTTTCAGCCTCACCACTTTTTTGCCGAAGTGGGCGCGGTTTTGTTTGCGCGAGCGCTTATTATCACGTTGCTTTTTAGCTTAGAGGTAAAAATGGCATCGATGTTGGAGTCCAAAGGTGAACTATGATTACTTAATTTTCCACACCATTGACTTTGTTTACCAAACTCAAATTAGTTATTCTAACCTGCATACAATTTTTTCCTGTGTACTTTACTTTCACCACCCCACCTTGAGCATGCCTATAAAACTACCAGTCATTCAGTCATTTTTTAGTTGTTGTTCTTGTTCTAGCTAGTCGTTGTGATTACATTATATTGAAGAACCTCGTGAACTAACCTTACCACTACCTAGCTAACCACCATTGTGAGTGTAGCCAGAGCTAAAATACAGTCAATTAGCTACTAAAGTTTTGGCTGCATTCAATAATCCAAGTAGTCTAGAAAGCTGCAAGTGCCAGTAGTTGGAACAGAGCCGCACCAGCCATCCTCTCCTCCATTCAAGTTCCCAAGGAGAGAATTTGGGAAGAAAAATGTCGTAAAAAGATCGTTTTTGCCCCAGTGGTTTTAAAGGTGGCCTTGGCTTCATTATTGTGAAGAAATGGATGCAGCATTCTGCTTCATTTGTGTGAAAGCCTACTCTGAGAATAAGCTTAATTCAGTAAGTAATCTTGAAACCACCTATATTTCATCTGGCTACACTAATGGGAAGGATGCATGTGTTAAATTTCCAAACCATGTGTCCAGTAGATGCCATAAGGATGCAGTACTGAAGACCATTACTCTCCCTGCAACTACCAAGGATATAGGAGAAAATCTGTCATCTCAACTTGCTAAAGATAGATTGGAGCGTCGACAGTTTTTAAAAAAATTACTATCAAATGTCCGGTTCTTAGCTAGGCAAGCATTACCTCTTCGAGGAGGTGGGGATGAAAGTAATTCCAATTACATGCAATTGCTTAAACTCCGTGGGGAAGATGACTCTAGGGTATTTCAATGGATAAAAAAGAAAACAGATAAGTATACATCTGGTGATATGCAAAATGAAATGAAAGTAATGGCACTTCTAGTCCTTCAAGAGGTTGCCAGTTCAATACATTCAGCATCTTTTGTTACCTTGATGGTTGATGAAACAACTATGATGCTTTAAATCGTGAGCAAGTTGTATTGTGTATTCGTTGGGTTGATGCTAACTCTGAAGTCCATGAAGACTTCATTGGCTTGTTCATGGTGGATGCAATTGATGCTGATACGATTACTGCAGTAATATTTGATATTCTTAGGCGTATAAATCTTTCTATTGCCAAAGTAAGAGGGCAGTGTTACGATGGTGCTGCTACAATATCAGGTAAAAATGCTGGAATAGTTGCTAAGTATTAAAAGAAGAGCCTAAAGCTTTGTACACACACTGCTATGGCCATTCGCTCAGCCTTGCATGTGGAGATGCAATCAAACATTCTAAAATTATGAAATGATTCACTTGATACAACTCATGAAATCACAAAACTTATAAAGAAGTCCCCACGTAGAGATACATTGTTTGAGAAACTGAAAAGTGAGTTGGCCCCTGATACACCTGGTGTTAGAGTTCTTTGTCCAACAAGATGTAAGGGCAGACTCCTTAATGAGTATCTTAGACAATTTTGAAGTTCTTCAAGAATTGTGGGAAGAAGCTATTGACTTAGTGAAAGACACTGAAATGAAGGCTCATATAAATGGAGTTACATCTCAAATGAAGACTTTTGATTATTATTTTGGAATTTGTTTAGGGCATTTGATTCTTAAACACAGTGATAACTTGAGCAGAGCATTGCAAAAGAGTGACATATCAGCCTCAGAAGGTCAGGAAGTGGCCTCCATGACTTTGAAAGTTCTTAAATCTATACGTTCTGATGATGTGTTTAAGTTATTTTGGGAAAAGATTTGTAAAGAGGTTGAACATTTTAGTATTTCACCACCAGGTTTACCACGTTGTCGTAAAGCTCCTCGAAGATTCGAAGAAGGAGATGCAGAGAGTGTGTTTCCTGAAACACTGCAGAGGACTA